>Ga0099824_1007950_pt1 | contig 13784 bp, 7 predicted proteins | sample SiratrowhiteBW_FD_76837 | JGI IMG/M metagenome (GOLD analysis project Ga0099824, IMG submission 76837) | Root nodule microbial communities of legume samples collected from California, USA - Siratro white BW | ecosystem: Host-associated > Plants > Roots > Nodule | place: USA: California... | reverse complement strand
TGTTTTATAAAATATTTTTATATATATATATATATATATATATATATATATATATATATATATATAAGTGATATAGAAAGTCTAAATTTTTTTATGTTAAATAAAGAACTGACTAAAGTCACAAGGAAAATAATCAATAGAGAGTTGGATTTTGTAAAAGATATTTTGTTATTTTTATTCATTTTTCTCTATTTATAGTTTATAAATTAAACATTGATATCTAGCAATGGTCTCATTTATGATGCAAAGAGACGAAACATCGTTAGATGAAAAATACGAAACAAAAGTTTCATTTCTTTGTTCACTTAGATAAAACTTTCTAATGATAGTATTGATAAGAATAATAAAATAATACAATAAATATTAATATAGACCGTGTTAAAGGTGATAATAATAAAGTGCAGACATATAGGAATAGATGACCTAGGAGAACAGAGTTATTAAACTTAACTTTATTATTTATTTGAGTAGATTAATAAAAAAAAAAAGAGTGAGACTATTATAATATTTATTAGAAAATATTCTTTAAATTGACATAAGGCGGTGATAATTAAAAGAAGAGTTGAATGGTGTGAGATTGAGATGTAGGTGAAAGCATGTGGCAAGGTTGAAGAATTCAAAAACTTGTTGTAATTAACATGTGAATTATGTAGAGATTTTTTATATGGTGAGTTTGAAATCCAAGTTAATTTTTGACCGATGAAGTAGAGTTAAGAGTAATTAATTGCATGATTGAGAACAAATTTGAGCATTAACATTTGCAAATGAGTGAGAATTATTGAAAGGTGATGAAGAATAAGTGTTTGATTGAGATCTAAGAGAAAGGATGAAAAATTGTGTAGATGGTGAATCCCAAGAGAATCTTAGAAAGCAAATGATGAAAGGGAAACGTGGGGCACAGTCAATAATTGGCTGCTTCTGGACAACTCCATGACGGTACGCACGTTCTTCACGCCTGCTTCTGTCTCTATCTTCACACATTACACCTTATAACTACTTATTTCTCCTTTTCTTTTATTTTTTAATATCTTTCCTTCAATTTAGTTATCATAACAAAAAAAATTTTAGATTACAATTACTATTTTTTATTTCCTTTATACACTATTTTTAAGAAGATCGAATGTTTTAAGAGATTTATCACAGGATAAAAGCTATTGAAAAACGATATCAACACAATTTTTTTAAAAAACAGTTTTTGGTGTTCTCCTATCTCGGGCATAGAGATTACATTAGAAAAAAAGGATTTGAATAAAGTATTATAGTGTCCGTTTGCATAATGGTTTCAAAAATGAAGTATTTAATGCTATTTAAGCACAGATAACCCCTTAATTTTTTTATCTTTGTTAAGTACTCCCTATATACTTTTCACAACAAAATATTTGTCATCTACTCTTTACTTTAGTGTAAAGTCAATAAGCTAATACTATTATTAATTAAAAATTATCACGATCAAATTAAAAAAAACAAGAATAAATTACCAGAACATCTTGATATTATTTTATTTTCTAAATAAAATTGAATATTATTTATAATATTATTCTATTTATAGAGTAATTGTAAAAGCTCATCATATTGAACATAATAAGAAAAAAGTATCTTAATAGTTGAAAGACTTATTACTATTTTAAGAGATGATAAAGATACATGGTCAAGAATTGATAGGAGAGAAATGAGTTGATAGTAAAAAATCTATTAATACGATATTAAGAACCATATAGATACAATATATAAAGGTGATATAAATATGGATAGTAAAAAATCTATTAATACGATATTAAGAACCATATAGATACAATATATAAAGGTGATATAAATATGGTATCTAAAGTGAAACGAAATAAATATCTCAAATAATCAACTGAAAGTGATACAAATACGGTTCAAAGAGTGAAAGTAAGTTAATAGCTGAAATTGATACGACTAATTGAGAGTGATACGAGATACAATACCAAGAGTGATACAGACGGGATACTGAGAGTCGAAAATTTTGGATTAATCTAAATATTCACCTTATTCATATAATTTTATATATCTACATATATAATTAGAAAAGAACAATAATTAAAATAAAAATAATATTATAAATTATTAAATTATTCATGATGTTACAAGGTTTCTCTAGCAACTATTAGTTCCCAATGTTATGTGATGTATTGGTGGACTTCTCTTGAAATAGAAGACGTCTCCATCAAGAGTCTCCAATTTTAAATTGGAATGATTTGAGGATTGTTTTGAGACATCAACACATTCGCTCTTATTATAATAGGGAGCTTATGGATAAGCTCCAACGACTCCATCAGAAAAAAAAAATATGAGTGTGAAAAAGTATAGGCAGAGGATGGAGTTGTACATATTGAGGGTTGAAATCAGAGAAGAAGATAATACTAATGTGGCCAGATTCATGAGTAGATTAAGTCTTGAAATAAGAGATAGAGTTGAATTATTACGATACAAATATTTTAATAACTTAGTACAATTTTGTATTAAAGTCAAGCAGCAAAATTTGAAAAAAAGGAAAAAGTTCATATTCTAGTTCTTATTCCAAGAAGGAATTCAAGAGGAAGGGAAATTATAAAAAAGAAAAGGTTAAAAATGAGCCCTCCTCGAACCTAGCTAGTGAATAAGAAAGAGCAAGGAAAAGGAAATGCAATCTTCACACACTAACACTATAGATATTCAATGTTTTAAATGTCTTAATAGAGGTCACATAGTATCTCAATGTCCCAACAAAAAGACCATGGTCTTAACGAGTAAGGATGAATATAGTAGCCAAGATGAATCATCTAGTGAGAGTGAGGATTCTGAGAGAGAAAATAGTGAGGATGCATGCCCTTGTAAGGGAGATCTTCTAATAATTCAGAGAACTCTCAACAATAAACCTAGTCCACATTCCTAGTCATAAAAAGAGAATATTTTCATACAAGATGCAAAGTTTTAGAAAACATTTGTTCTTTCATTATAGACAGCGGGGTTGTGCTCTAACTGTTATAAGTAGCACTAAGTTGATTGAAAAACTAAACTTGACTGTCATATCTCATCTTAAACTTTATAAATTACATTGACTGAATAAAGATAGAGATATAACAATTAACAAATAAGGAATTTAAAAGTTCTTTGAAACATGGTTATGTTTTTTTTGTCTCTAATATTTTTTTTTGTGACAAAAAAGCATTAGAAGATTAGGATAAGCTAAGATGTTTTCAAAGATTTAGACCGACTTTTATGAAAACTTGATCTAGCAAAGAGTGTTTTCTTGCACCTTCATATTTTATTTTTGAATCTTCATATACTCAATAAAGTAACCATTATATCCTTAAAAAATTATCTTACATCTCTGAACCTTTTTTAGTTCTAGATTATACAATTTAAAATTAAACAAAATTATGTTTTAGTATACAATTTGAAATATAAAATAAAAATTAAATTTCTGATTATATAATCCAAAATATCAAAATTATATTTTTTAAATTGTATAATTTAAAATATAAAAATATATTTAAAATTATAAAATTTAAAATATAAAAATTATACTTTAAATTATGCAATTTAAAATTTAAAAATATATTTGTATTATAAATGGTATAATCTAAAATATAAAAAAATTATAATTTAAATTATATAATATAAAATATAAAAATTATCTAAATACAAAACTCGTGCAAAAAGAACGCGGCCCTGGCAAAACCGAAAGGACTTTTTACGGTACATTTAAAGGATTTTTTTACCGTACATTGACCAGCTTATTATTACAAAAATGTTTCGTTTCTGAAAATTTAACGTGTGGTTCTATTCTTCGCTTCTTAGAGGACCTATTATATATATATAGTTTAGGCAAAAACTTCCTACATCCTATCACTTCCTCCTTATTACTTTTCAATAATTTCAAAAATACCTTTAAGACAAATATAAATTCTGAAAAATACTTTTTAAAAATATTTTTTAAATAAAAATTTTATATTTTAGAAAATACTTTTTCAAAATTATTTTAGAAAATATGTTTTGAAATATAAATTTTGCATTTTAAAAAAGATTTTTTTTAAACGTATTTTCTAAAATATAGATTTATGTTCTGAAAAATATTTTTAAAAAATTAAAATAAGGACATTTTCATATTTTTCTGTACCCACGTTCCGTCATATTTGATGAGTTACAGAAAGTTTTTGTCTTTACTTAAGTGGGTTTTCGGGTAAGAAGGTTGAGGTTATGAAGTCCAATGTGTTTACCAACTTCCCGCACCTCTATAATTACTAACTGCAGCTCTTCCGTAACTCGCTTTCACTGCCAACTATATCTCTGCTCTCCATTGTTGTATTATTTGAGAGTAAGAATAAGAAAAAGAGAGATTTGTTTGTTAGCTTCAGAAAGTATTATATATGTTTCAAAACTTTTTTCTGAAAATCTTATTTCAGAAATTCTAGTCTGAAATACATCTTACATATTTTAGAAAGTTTCTTATGGAAATTTCATTTCAAAAAAATATTTTATATATTTTAAAATTTTTTTTTCTAAAATTTTATTTTAAAATATATTTTTTGTGTTCTGAAAATCTTGTTTAAAAAATTATATTACAAAAATCTTGTCATGGATGTTTTATAAATTCCGAAAAACTTATTCCGACATACTTTTAGAACAAATAACCTAAAAGTCATCGTTACAAAAAATAAAATAATTATTTTAAAAGTTATGGACTAGTTATCTGAAAAAAAAAAACAAAAACTTATTTTCAATAGAAGTCATAAACATTTTCTCACTACAAAGAATTGAATTGAAATTCTCCAGTTTCAATCTTTCTCAGTTTTCACAACAAAAAGTTCAAAATTTCCCAAATATAAATATAAAATCCCAGCTTCGTGCTCTAACAGATTCGTTCCCAAATAGCGATACGAAATCCCACCCCCAAATTTGTTTGTTCTTCAAATACCCCAACGATTAGGGTAAGGTTCCGGGCATCAAAGTTCAAAGCTTTCTACATGAATTACTTTTTTTTTTTTTTTTTTTTTTAAATTTATTGGTTAAGGATACTAAACGATTAGTGTAAGGTGCCACGTTACTAAAAGAAAAATGAGATTGTTATTTTTTTCATTTTGTTAACTGTCTGAGTTGAATTGAATGCCACTAAAAAAAGAATAAAGAAAGGATTATTTGAACTTGAAAGTAAGTGGGTGGGGGTGATTTGGTGTGTCCCACAGTTGCATTATCTTATTCTTTTTCAGTGCAACAGAATTATATGACAAATTGAGCATATGTAAGGAATTGGATTGGTGTAAAACAATATAGTAAACTGTGTTGCACAAGTTACCTTGAAAATGCTGTAAGTGGTGAAGTTTGTTGATAATGTAGATATTAGTTAACTACCCCCGCAAACATATGTGTTTAAGTTTTCAGTGTATTTAGCTTCATGCAATTTCCATCCTTATTCACTTGTTAATTTTGCCTTAGATTTATAGTCATTCTTTGTACAGGCTAGCTCACTCTGTCTCTAGATTAAAAAGGAATACTTAAGTTTCGATAGTTATTAGTTTTTCAATGTTGTATGAAATACTTATATATATACTATTACAGCAACCATCCATCCTGCTATCTGCTATATGGCATTTTTCAATTGGTTGCACTGTACCACTGTCTAAGGTTTGACAACTATGACACAATGAAATTTGTGACCATGAAACGACCACTCGTATGCAAGTTAGTCAAAATGAACATCTTATATATAAATAATAAAAAATTTACACACATATATAAAATCATTATATTTTACTCAAAATGATTAAATTCAAAGTTAACGATGATTAGTCAGTCATATTTAATGATGATAGTTATATCATATCCATATAGTGATGATTATTAATTATATTCAATGATAATCATGAGTTATAATTTAAAGGTAGTCATGAGTCATATCTAATGGTGGTCATGGGTCACAACTTACTATATTATTATTTTTCTTTTTATTATATAACAAATTTTTTATCATTAAAAATATTATTAAATTTATTTATTTATTTTTATTTCTATTAATATAAAATATATAATCTAAAAAATCTAAAATGATAATTTAAGAATTAAAAGATATTAAAATAATAATATTTATTAAGAAGAAATAGATAAAAATTATATACATATAAATTAAATAAATATTTAAATAATTTTTAATTATAATTTAATACGTATTTGAATACAAAATAACCAGATAAACAAATAATATAATATAATTTTTATATTCAAATATTAAAATAAAAATACCAAGAAATATTTTTACTATTATAAAAACTTTACACTGAAGACATAATAGAGAGGAGTGGGTGTTTATTAGAAATTGGCAATTGGGCTTTCGGTTACGATACTCATCCCAGCCCAAAATAATAAAATGAAACCGTAGAATGGTTAGTGCGGCAGCGTGGCCGCGGGAGGTCAGTAGGAGACGCGCGACCGACGAAGGCGTTGCTGTGGGAGGTGCGGTAGCGGAAGACGCCGCCGCGAGAGGTGCAGGCTCAACCGCGGCAGGAAATATAGTAAATGATATCCCTATAAACTTGAATTATTTATATTTTTTTCATTTTTAACAGTTTGATAATAGTTTTTGTTTGAATTTGCGAGAGTTTGGTTCATTAACTTGGGTTTCTACTTTTTTTCATATAAATTGCAGAATGGAAACCATGGAAGGCAAACCACTTTCCAAATTGGAGGAAGAAAATTTTCACAAATTCAGAGACTTCATGGCAGGGTAATTGCTAATCTTGCAAGTTAGTTTTTTATTTTATTTTATTTTATTTTTATTTTCTGGGCCAAAAATCAGCAGTCTACACGTGGTAGTTATATTTCTGTATGGAGTAAATAAATTACATGTTTGTCTTGACAGATGTTGACCCTTCAAAATTGAAAGTTTTCCATGAGGGATTGTTCTTGTGAGGTTGGAACTACTTCATATTGAGTAATTATTTCATTCTCATGAATACCACCTTACAAAAATCACAGTTTTATATGGATTCTATAACACCCTTTAAAACTTAATAACTTTAAAAAATAAGTATGCACTAACATTTTGAACTAATAATAAGTCCAACATAGTTCAAGCTTTTACCCAACAAAGGGTTTACAAAACAGCTTCATAGATAAGTCAAAATATATGTATAACTAATACACGCACATATATATGTTAATGTTCTTGCGCAACCACCTTACCATTGCCAAGAGTTTCCATCAATACCTGCATCATCCATTGCTCATATCCAATATAATCAATTACTAACCAGCTACCAGGTTCTGTTTCTTGAAATATCTAGGCTATTTTTCCTGCATTTCCATTAGTAACCATCCATGTCATTGTTTCTTGGGTATCTTTTTGTAGATGTCAAATGAAATAATTGAAAGAACAATTTTTTGAGATTAGAAACATTATAAGCAGCAGTTGAAGTTCTTTGAGGATTTTGTTGTAGTTACAGTTGGTCATATGGGTTTGATTTTAAGACATCCTACAAACAATGCAATAACTATAGATGATTTGTACTCCTAGGACTGGAGGTGATAATTATTGCTGAATGACACGGTGGAAAAAAAAATGTTAATTAGTTAAGAAATGTGCATTATGAAATTTTCTTGGTATATTCTCGTGACTTAAGAAACGAGCGTTAGACAGAAATAGTGTTCGGAATGCGGTACTGGACTTGGGCCCAAATGGGCAATTAGTTTATCAACTGACCAAGATCAAGGTGTGCAGAGTATATGTGGGAAGAAATAGGAGAGGGCAGAGTGGGAATGATGGGATGGTCAGGGGTACATCAGAAGAGGGGATCATCTGTTAGTTTGTTATGGACAGGGAGCGTTAGCTCTCTGGAGGAGCAATTGCTCTGTGGCAGCGGGAAAGTTTTCCAACTAAATTTTCCTTTAATCATCAATAATACTAGTTTTTCTATTCTATTCCTTTATAAGAAACTTGGTTCTCTAACACATAACACACTCACTCATATATAAAGAGGGATAATCTGTTAGTTTATTATGGACAAGGAGCATTGCTGTGTGGAAGTGGGACTGTTTCCTTAATATTTCCCTATGATCATCCATAATACCAGAGTTTCTATCAGTTTTCTAATTCTATTCCTTTGTAACAATCTTGGTTCCCTACCCTAGCACATACCTAGTCACTTACATATGCACACATAGAAGGAAAAAAATTATATTTTGTATTCTCTTTATTACATAATATATCTGTATAAATTTTTATATCTCAACAGCTACCCTATGATAGGATTGCAAAGATTGATGAACTGGGAATTGCTGGAAGCAGGCTGCTGTCTGGATTTCAACAAGCGCTTGGTAATTATGCAGAATATTTTTTAGCACGTGTTCTTGTAAACTAATGGTATTGCTTATTATTCACTTTGGGGGCGTTTGTTTCAAGTCATGATTTATCATTCCCAGGTCCGTAGTCTACAGGAATGTTATAATTGGAAAGTTATTCCTAGGCATTTCTAAATATGTTTGGTTAACTTTTCATTTTTCTGATAATACTTTTTAAAGTCTAAATTAATTGAAGTGATAAAATAAAAGAACGGAATTTATAATGGAGGTTACAAAGTAACTTCTCTCATTCCCATGAGAATGTAACCTACCCACCCCCTTATCATGCATATGAAAATTGTACAAACAAAGGTATGCAGCTTTCTCGGAATAAAATTACCCGAAAACTTCTAGCAAACGTAGGGATAAAGATTCCTACTTTCATTTTCCAGAATGCAAAAGGATTCCATGAAACAAAATGCCTCCTTATTTTATAACTTTTAACTTTAATTGTGCAGAGTTAATTGGGAGGCCTCCTATAGATATGAATTCTAAATTAGTGGACAAGATAATTGTGGCTAATGAAACTAAGAGAGTTAAAGTCTATATAAATTCTGGATGTAGGAAGCTCAACAAAAGTATCCAGAGTCTAACAAACTGTAAGTATTTATTTTTTTATTGAGGTTGGTTGTTGTCTCATTGCATTATTAGGGTATTTCTCAAAAATTGACAAGGGCTTAGTGACTCATGAGTACATTTATTTATTTTTAACCCTTTTAATTTAGTATGATGTATTGAGAATATTGTTCTTTAATTGAGTCTGATATTTTAAAAGTGAACCAATACCTTTAGCAATGAATCTTCTTTATTCTAGTTAACAGAAGTATGACAGATTTTTTTCCTTTGACTGCAGTGTTAAGTTAATGTTGAATTATTTCATAATTTTTCACAAAACTATAGTCATGCAGTTTTACAATAGTTACTCTTTTTATTCATGAATTCTGTTCTCATTAAATCATCCAACCTTCTTTTTATTTTTGTGCCCGAAATTTAGCTAAGCACTGTCTTCAAGGTCAGTTTAGTTTGGGGTATTCTGCCAGTCATAAAGGATATATATGTTTATCTTCAACTGCAGAATCTTTTTTTCTAATGATGACATTTTTAATGAGCATAGTTTCGTAATCCTCATCTTTTTTTTTCAACCAATTCGACATTCTCATCTTCTAATTCGCGTTTGGTTTCTACCTATATTCCTGAAATATTTCATCCTAATCCTATTGTTCCTGCAACTCCACAAGTGACTTAATCAAATCCAAAGCTGTAAAACAAGTTCTTCAAGACTCTAAATGGTTTGCTGCTATGACTGTAAATAGCTTTCTATATGTAGAAATTTGGTATTCTTTTGCATTTTTTATCTTGACATAATAAAATTCGAGTATCAGTGTTTGCTATCAGCTTGCAATTTTGTTTCTTTACATTTATCCTGTCTGCTTTTCTCACTCGTTCAGTTTCCCTCTAATTCTTTTACACGTTTTTGTTCCAAAAAAATATCTGCTTGAATCAGCATTGTACAATCTTTTGTTATCAATTCTCCGATTGAATTGTGCTTATTAATTTATTGCTATTTATTCTGCTGCTGACTACGTAACTGTTTCGATATGGCAAAATATGCATACGGAAGTTCACTCATGCACACATGGACTCTGTAACCATATAAGAAAAGGTATGACCTCGTGTTTTTAATGATTGATCCGTGACTGCTATACTTCGATAAGTGTATACATCCTATGATAAACTTGAATATGTATTTCTCCTTTGAATATAGGAAAAGAAACTCGTTAAAATGACCTATCCAAATAAAATGTAAATTTACGAAGACGAATTTCCAACTTGGAGGAAACTTATTTTCATTTAGTCAATATTGCTTTCTAATTTGCATTGCTTAATCAGTAACGGGCTTCTTTCTAGCTCCTATATGAAAGTGTTGTGTTGTAGATACTACGTTGTGTTTGGCCATCATTAATATAAAAGTTCATATCGACTGTGTTGTATATAAAATTTCTTGGGTTGTAAACTTTGTCATGAACATCATGGTGATCTTGCCTACTTTGTTTTAGTATATACTTTTCAGCTTATTTTAGCTAGTTCTGAGAGAAATTTTTAATTCCAAAAAATTAATCATTCTTAAACATGCAGTTAGTTTGACATTTAACTAGTCATGTATGTTTTGCAGCTAAGGAAATACTTGATGAACTTGAAGGTCTATTGGGGGATGTAACAAGTGCTATTCAGACTACAGATGGAAAATTATTAGCCTTCTCTGGTCTGGATTTTGATGTTCAATTAAATGAGCAAGCAACCTATAATGATTTGGTAATATTGTTACTTGTTTTGGAAGAATTTCTAATTTAATTGATAACCTTTTTCTCCTTATGTCCCCCCTTCCCCCAAGAAAAAGCAACCCCAACCGTGGGATGAGACTGATGTAATGCAAGGTCACTGACCTCTTTCTCTTCTTGGTTGGGAAGTTGTACTCCACTAAATTCATGAATCATAGTAGTGGAAATTATGGAATCCCTGCTTACTAGAACAGCATTCACACTTTTACTCAGGAGGAAAAAGATGCTTTGTCTCATTCTCAAAGTCCTGATGTAACTACTACCAAGAAAAAGAAAAGTGCCCATGTCACAGATTTGGCCATGGTAATGGCTTTCATATATAGCATGGTCAAGCAAGACTATTTGATGCAGGTAATGAATGATGTCTTTTTGTGACCTTATATCGAGTAAAAATGAAGAATCCATAAAATCTTTGCCTATTATTGCAGGAAAAGATTGTGTCTGCTTTAGATCTCAGGATGTCATCAGAAGAATTAGAAAGCTACTGCCAAATGTGGTCTTTGCGCCCCTTCATAAATGACGAGATCGTGCATGGAGCTTGGCAACATATTCATTGAAGATTCTTTTGTTTCTTATTATAAGTATACAGAATTAGTTATCATTTGAGATTTTCACTTTAATTTGACATTGGTCTCCCTCCTCCCCATTTTTGGAAAAATAACACATCTGTTGTGAATTGAACCTTCAGCTTCAACTCTATCAAAATATCAGTTTGATTGGTTCTCGTTCTAATTATTGAGTAATAATTCATTCCAATAAATCTAACAACATCCATATATTTTCTTTCTCACTGAAATTGAGCATAACATGGTCACAAAATATCATCTACTTTTTACATGTGTTTGAACAAGGAGAACTAAAATATATCTTATATCTTAAATTAATACCAAATGATGCTTATCTCTTTATTTTTTCTTAAAATAATAAAAATATAAACCTACACATAATTTTGTCATTGCCTAGCAGGGATACATGCACTAGTTCTGATAATGAAGGTAAGAACTTTTTATGCCAATCACATTGGATTAAGATTTCAGCATTTCAAAACATGAAATTATTTGAACAAATAGTAACAAGAAAAGTGAGAAATTAAAAGGGAAAAATATGAATTGAGTTAAGAAATGAATGAACAACGGCACAATTTCTAAATATTGATAAATGGAAAAAAATCGTTATTTTGATTGAAAAAGAACAGTGAGACCATCCTCTAAATTAGAAAGTATTCAAATATATAATTAATTAAATTATTCTTTTCCTAAATTCTTACTAAAGGTTTCTATTTATAAAATTGGATTATAAAGTAGTAAATGCATATAATACTCCACTTATAATAAATTTATATTTATTAATGTATTGAAATTTAAATTTAATTTAATATTATAAAATTGATTTTTTTAAAATAATATACATACATGTCATGTTTATAGAAATTTTTATTTATCAACTTCCCAATATAAAGAGTTTTAACTCAATGACTATGATTAGAAATGGTCTCTCAACGACTATTTTCTTTTAGTACCAATATAAACCCTTCGTCAAGAAGAATAACAAGAGAGCAGAGGTTGTATTACGATGATATGTTGTTAAAATTTCTTATACCTAAAAGAGAGTTATTATTCTTATATTAGTTGAAAGATGCAATCTCTTCCTAAAAAGCTTATCCAATAATTTGAAATATGAGATAAAGCTTGAATCTTGTAGTTGTTAAGAAATGCAAACATACCATAAAATACAAAACCCATGATTCATGAATCATACAAACACTCAACTTTCATTCCTTAGGAAAGAAAGAGTATTTGACAAACAATATTAATTTAAACAAAAGTGTCTTGGTAAAGAATACTCAAAAAGGAACAAGAAAAAGTGATTAATTGTCAAAAGAATAATCACTTAATTGAATTTCGAGTAGTTTAAAAATTAATAGTCTTTAACATATCAATAAAAGGTGGATGTAATTCAAAAAGAAATACTCCTTTAAGTTAATAATCACGATTTTTTTATAGACTCATGCTATTTTAAGTTTATTATATAACTAAATATTAGTAAAATCATTAATTGAATATTTAAGTTTATTCTATTTATTATTACATGCTAAAAGAGTATAATAATTTTTATTAAATACTAATTGTGAAAGATATTAATATGATGGTTTTTTTACTACAAAAATTTAAGAACGACTATTTCAATTAATTCAAATAATTATTTTTTGTATGCCAATTAGTTCAAATAGCTTATTTTTATTTATGAGGAAAAACAAGAAACTCATATTAATTGATTATCTTTAATTAAATTCTCATATTACGGGTAGCTGCGTTTCCTGTGGTAGCAAAGAAAAACGGACTCGTTTTGACCCACCAAAACTAAAGAAGATTGTGTTTGAATTCTCTGATTTTGCGTTCCTGAACCCTACAATTATGGATTACCGCAACAAACTGGTTCTGGCTCCCATGGTTCGCGTTGTGAGTTCAACTTCCTTTTCATTCTCTCCAAACTACCATTTTCAACTTCGAAACGAAAGCGCAACATCCATATCCTTTTGTGTTTTGTAACTTTGTTTGGTAGGGCACTCTCCCATTTAGATTACTGGCTGCTCAATATGGTGCAGATATCACTTACGCTGAGGAAATCATTGATCATAAGATTCTCAAGTGCCACCGTCGAATCAACGGTACACAACTACGCTTCTTTCTCTCTCTCATTTCGCATTATACCTCTTTCATACTCTTTTTAACTTCAACCAATGTTAAATAAATAAACTGTGCTGCAATTCAGTTCTACTGTTGTATATATTCGCATAATGAAAAGAAATTGTGTTGTTGTCTCTTGGTGATAAATGTCAATGCTTATTTATTTTTTGTTGGAACTGTTGGAGAGATTGCTAATCATTCATTTGCCTGTGGTTTTTCTTATTTAGATTTAATATACTAAGAAACGTATTTTTTTTTATGTATTCTTTGTCAGAACTCATTGGATCCACTGATTTTATGGAGAAGGGGACAGAAAGTGTTGTGTTTAGAACCTGCGATGAAGAAAAGGATAGGGTTGTATTTCAAATGGGCACATCTGATGCTGTGAGAGCCCTAACTGCTGCTCAATTAGTGTAAGTTA
>Ga0099824_1007949_pt1 | contig 13785 bp, 5 predicted proteins | sample SiratrowhiteBW_FD_76837 | JGI IMG/M metagenome (GOLD analysis project Ga0099824, IMG submission 76837) | Root nodule microbial communities of legume samples collected from California, USA - Siratro white BW | ecosystem: Host-associated > Plants > Roots > Nodule | place: USA: California... | reverse complement strand
TGCCAGAGCCACACTCTTTAACTATTCCAATCTTGGAGCAAGCAGGATTTGGTGAAATTGCAAAACTAAGGCATTTAAAAGTGGATCACGCCTTAGTAACTTCATTGGTTGAAAGGTGGAGACTTGAAACTCACATATTTCATTTTCCAACTGGCGAGTGTACCATCACATTACAAGATATTTCACTTCAATTGGGTCTCAACATAGATGGTCTACCAATTGTTGGCCCAACAATGTTTGATTGCGAGGAAATGTGTGACACTTATCTGGGTGTTGTACCGGTGAAAGGAGAATCATTCATTGGTTCACAAGTCAAACTAAAATGGCTTCGACAAAATATGCTCCCACTGGGTGAAGAGCCAACAGAATAACAACTACATGCCCATTGTAGGGCATATATACTAAGTTTGATTGGAGGAGTTTTAATGCCTGATAGAACCGGTAACAAAGTTCATCTTATATATTTACCATTTTTGACTAACCTACATAGGACAAGGCAATATAGTTGGGATTCTGCTTTTTTGGCTGTGTTGTACAGAGAATTATGCAGGTCAACGGATGCAAAAGAAAAAACAATGGGTGGGTGTGTATCACTTGTAGCAACCTTCTATGTAACAACAAAAAATTACAGTTATGAAATTCTAACTATCCTTATAAAAAAATGACATCATTTTACTTTGTAAAAATAAGAAACAATAATATTTAATAAAGATAATTAGGATCATCTAAAATTACAAAATTTAAATAATCATGACATTCCATTTGAAGATAAAAATTTTATTGAAAAATATAAAAATTTTAAGAAATTAATAAAATAAACTATTTTAATATATTAATTAATTCAATATATATTAATGTTGGTAATTCATTTCAAACCATAAGTCTTTTTCCATGGAAAAGTATTAATCTGAACTATTAATATAAAATAAAATTAAAACTATCTCATTTTCAAAATAGATGGATCCTTATTTTCATACGCGTGGGCATATATACATGAATTACCAACACGAACCAAATGCCACAATGAGAACTAGAAAAACTAAATTCAAACATTCTTTTATATATAAGAGATTCAATTAGTAAAACTATTTTTCAGCAACCGAAATCAATGAGTCTATTTGGAGAATTTTATTTTAAAATTGAATTTATTTTGAGAAAAAAAAAATAGTGCAGATGTATGAAAATTTTGATTTCCTAATTTTGTTTTGTTGCAAGATAAAAAATGATATAACTTTTATAAAAAAAAAAATTTATTCAATAACAAAAGGACTAATTTCATCACCAAATTTATTATAAAACAATTTTTTAATAATCATTTCAAATAATTTTATCTTTCCGATATATTATTAAAAGTCTTCAAAAACTTCTTTCATTTTTTTTTTAAATTGAAAAAATTAATCATCATCTTAGATAATTACAAAAATAATTAAATTAATAATAATTTTAAATTTTATATTCATTTAACTAATCTAAAGTGTAATATTTACTTTGATTAACCTACTTTCTGTAGTAAGAATTACTGTGCAAGGTCGAAAATTCACCTCAATTCAATCTTACAAAAAAATAGAAATCGGATTCTATAGAAAAGAGATTTACTATAGGAACAAAACATAGGGAAAGAATGCTATTTTCAATTTCGTTTATTACAGAAAAATAATTCACATCACATACAGCATCGGTTAGATATTTTTAATTTAAAAATAAAATGTATTGACATTACTTTCTGAGATAAATTAAAAATATTAAGAATATATCGAAATTATATTTCTTAATTTCAGTTAATAATTTAGTTTCTATTATCAACATGATAGATTATTATCCATATTAACCAAAAACTATGAACATACAATAATCAAGAAAACAAAACTAAGAAAAATGTCACAAGATTAGGCTAGCTTGCAACCAATTTAACGAACTTCCATAAACAGATAAATGAGATAACCAAGAACACTGTACTATTTATCTCTTAGGGCTTTCACATATTTCCTTGGAATAAAAGGAAAATAGGAAATGATTGAACAGGCCCTTAAGGACTGCACAAGTGAAACTGGACCGGTATCAATCTGTATCATCATATAATGTGAGAGTGAAGTTAAAAACGCAATCTAATATTTTACTTGTTCAAAACAATGATGGTTTAAATTCAGAAATCCCACAAGCTTGAAAATGGGAGGCATAAACAAATAGACAACGAAACCAACAACTTTGTGAACCATGAATTTATTGCTAAAATGGAATCAATAGTAACTATTTCCATGATAAATCAGTGTAACAACCCAACATTTAACCCAATTATTTGCTAGCAGTTAACATCGGTAAATCAGGTCATGCAACCAGGAAAATAATTCCAGAGCCCTCAGATCATAGAATTAAATGTGCAGATAAATAAATAAATCTACGACTAGATATGAATGTCTGGCACATACAGAGGGCGGGAGAGAGAGAGTGAGTGAGAGAGTGAGGGAAAGAGGCAATGGTGCAGGTCCGGTTATAAACGAAACCAGATGGCAACTCAATAATAGTCCCTCCATCATTGGGCAGCAACCAACAGTTCTGTAGACAATGTAATCTTTAATTTAAGTTAGATTAGCAAAATATTGTTTTAGTTGTAGACCCTGATGAGAAATTTGACTTCAAAAACCCCTCATGTCTCATACAATAATTTAAAGCATTTATCACTGGTTTCACACACATGCTACTTGCATCTTTCCGAGAAAAATGTAGGCAAAAGAAGAATTACAAGAGGATAAAGGGAGGAAGAGATGCAAATCAAGTTGTGAACAAAATCACGAAACCGCTAAATAGTCTCCTTGTACCTCGTTGGGCATCATTGCAGATTTGCAGATAATTAGTTTCCAACTATCAGTAGCAATGTGCTTATTTTAAGATGAAATCAGTAATGATTCTCTAAGACCCATTTAAAGTAGTAAAAACGGGTTAATAATAACTCTAATCAATAGGAAAAACAAATGAATCAGAATATTTGGTAGAATTATCTATCACAATTATTAATGCTTAAGCACAATACAGATCTAACAAAAAACAAAGATACATACAGAACCCAAGACTACTTGAGACATGAAGTTAGAAGATAATTGCCTAAAGAAGAAAGCTCATTAGTTCAATAAATTCAGAATTAGAACATAAATCCACGAACAAAGACAACAACAAAAAAAAAACCAACATAAATTAATAAAAAAAAAGCATAACTAAAAGATAGACAGCTTAGAAAATCAAAGATTCTAAATCATCATCAAAGCATAACACATTAGGATTTGAAGAGAGATAGAAGGATGAAACTATATACAACAGCAACCAAGGAATTATTTACCAAACAGTCCATCATCTATATTGTAGCAGTCCCAAGTTGTAAACTATAGGTCTTGGGGCATCAGACAGTTTCTAGCCAGTGATTTTCCATGGCTATTGAACCAAAGGGGAGGGGAAATAAACTATTTACTCAAAAAATTGTACATAGAAAACACTTTACAAAAGGATGAAGGATATGCTAAAGAAAATAGAGTGCTGTCTTCTACTTCTGCCTTTGAATGCAGGTTGCAACTAAGTTAGTCCCTTCCACTTTCCTTGCTTATACAGGGAGTACCATGAAAGTTAATTAATTATAAAACTTCAATTTTAAGGAGGATCGGTCGATCAATTGGACTACACAAATAAAGTGAGAAAGATATGTGAACACAATACAGCATACGTTCTTATCGCTTCCATGTAAAGACAACTGTTCCCACCTGTTGGTGCTCTTTTCGTAGCCAAGCTTCAATTACTCGGTCCATGTGAAGAGTCCAAGTAAAAAAAAAAAATATAATAGAACAAGACTACTGTGTAATGGGTAAAATCTAACACAAGAGATAAATTAGGCAGATAAACATAGTACTTTTACCAAATACCACAATCCTTAACTAAGAAAATCCTACAGACCCAATACAATTGAACCTCAACAAATTAAATCACCATTCAAGGAGATTTCGCACAAAAACTATTTATGTTAGCCGTTAGAATAAAAATAAATGACGAAAAATCCAATGCCCTCAGATCTCGTAACTTAAAAAAACCATCAATAGATTAGATCACATATTCTCACAACCATCATGCACTGTTCCAATAAACACCACTTAGATGGGTGAATAAAACATAGTTAAGCAAAAAATAACTTTATAGAAAACATCAGATATTAAGATGAAAATGAAAAAGACAAATGTCCTAAGAAGAAAGTCCATTAGTTTCGTGTATCAAAACAATACACTATACATCAAAATAAACTAAAAACAGAGAAACAAAAAACTAATAAATGGTAGCACAAGTAGATAGAGCAATGTGAAAAAAGTATATATGATCAATTAATTAATATAACTATACGAAAATAAAACTCATTAGGGTTTGAAAAGAATGAAACTATACGAAACAGAAACCGATTAATTGACCCATCAGGCCGTCTTATTAACATGTTGGTAGTCAGACAAAGCTTTCTAGGCTGTGCAATTCCATCAAAAGTGCAGTCTAAACTGCTCGGAGCCCAGTGCGTATCATCATTCACTAAACATGAGAAAATATCCTAAAAGCCAAACATATATTAAACAATGAAGTACAGAATTTAAAGCAAACAAATGCAAAAGCCCTCAGATCTCATAGCTTAATTCCAAATCATCTACAGCTTTTGTCACACGTTTCATCCACAGCCTCTTGCATTTTCCCACACACACACACACATGTATATACACACGCACACACACATACACAGAGAAGGGGGAGAGGAGGAAAGATGCAGATCCGGATATGAACGAAACCGTGTAGCTGTTCACAATCTATTTATGCATCATTGGGTATGATAACAAGCAATTTGCTCACAATTGAACTTCATTTTCACGGTAGATTTTTTCAGTTAAAATTACAGGTTAAAAAATTAGGTTGAAAACAAAGAAAAAACAAACGAAATAAAAGAATCACGAATAGAATAAGGCAAGAAGGCAAACATCATAGCATACAAAGGACTTCAAAATTCAAATTTTCATGCAATTGTCAAAATACAGAAAGATGCAAACACACAAAAGAATGACGAACACACAATGCTACAAAAAGGGCGAAAACAGAAATTCGCAACAATCAGAAAACAATGTTGAACTCATACAGTTTCTACGACAAAACACGAGTGGGATTCACAATATATAGAGCGAGTGGGAACGAAAAAATGGTATTAGGGTTTAAGTCGTGTGAATTGGTTATGTGAGATGTGAACATACATAGTGGAAACTGCCGATCGGTTTCTCTCCCTCTCTTTCGTGGGCTTTTTATATTTGGGCCATCGAGCTTCCTGTGGGCCTTGTTATTCTCATTTTTTTTCTTATTTCACCCATAAATCCTTTACATCTGGAAATTACAGTTTTGTCCTGATCTTAATTAATGCTGAGATATTCTTGCCCCACTTGGAATCACAGAATAAATCGCATCTCTTCTTAATTTTTTTTTCCTCTTTGGGAGACATTACACTATTTTCCTAGACGTTGTTTTCGTTTGAGATGAAAGATTTCTACACACAATAATTATTTTGTTTAAATTGTATATGTATGCACCAAAACACAATTTAATTGGTTATTTAAATTTATTTTTCATTTTATTTTATTTTATGTATTATTATTTTTGTTAATCTTCAATTTTATCCGGATAAACATAATTTAAAATTTAAGAAAAGTGTGTCTAAAATTAAAAATAAAAATAAATAATTTTTTTTAATAAAATTAAAATAACTACAAATTAAATTAGCCGATCAAGTTTTTTAAATAAAAAATAAAAAATAAAAACAAAATAAATAAATAAAATAATATATATATATATATATATATATATATATATATATATAAAAGTAAGATAATATAAAAATAATCGATTTAAAACTATTTTTCTCTATTCACGATTTCTTCTTATTTTTCTTCACTCTTAATATCTCACAAAATAAAAATAATATATACAAAATAATAGTTTTAAAACTACTTTAAACTTTCTAATTCAGATACACTTCCTAATAATAAAAATAAACAAAAATAAAGTTTAAAATAATTTTTTTATTTTAAAAATTAAATTTAAAATAAGAAAAAAAAAATAACAACAGAAAAATATTCGTTTTAAAACGGTTCTTCCTCACTCATTCACACTCCTAATTTTGTCTCACCTTTAATCGCCCGTAACCCACTTTTCTTGTAACTACACTCATCACATAATATAAATCACTCATTATCACTCACTTTGACAGAAAAAAAGAGAAGGAAGAAAGAGAAAAATAGCGTAAAAAAGAGAAAATACACATGGAGTAAAGTTAAAAAAGTAAGGAGCATAGACAAGCCTTTTTTGAAGAATCAATTTCAGGTATGGCTATAAAAATTTGAGATTTGTTTTTAAATTTAAAGCATGTTGTGTTTGCTTCATTTTGATATTTTGCAAGAAAAATAAATAAATGAAAAAAAAACTAAGGAGTAAAACAAAAGAAGCCTCAATTTATTCTCAAACTCGCGCACTCAACTGATACAATCAAAGCCACCACCACTGTCTTCATCTTCCAATGCCTTGCTATCCCCATCCCAAAAAACCACCATCATTCCTCCAACACAACAAAAACCTCCACCCACGTCACACCAACAACAATAGTCACACCACCCTATATCCCTTTCATGATTGTCTCGCCACCCACCACTGTGAACTCTCACAGTTCATGCAAGAAAACTGACCAGTTTTCACAACCGCAAACCCCTACCACCAAGACCCGAAGACAACCACCGCTAAAGAAAGTCACAAGAGCATGCCGGGCACGAGATCAATACAGTCCACAACTTCTACATCAGCCCCACCAATGCCATCCGGGATCGCTCAATTGGGCCGCTGCAGCGAAGGCGCTATTGGGCAGTCACCTCGATGAGGTCAAGTGCATGATCGTCAAGTACAGCGAGTCTGCGGTACACCTTGTGACCAAACTCTTGTCATCGTTTAGGAGAAGGTGATTTTGGCACCACCTATAACGTTCCTGCCGTTGCTAGAGATCTTGCGACCCCAAGTATTGCACCACCACCTTCCCTCTCCTTTCATGCACCACTACCCCTTCAATTTATCCATCATGCACTAATAAACTTATCTCCAATTCTCAACCCTCTCCATAATTCCTCCATGTCTTCGCTGCTCTCATCTTATACTTAGCCATCTTTACCAACAACCACCCTCACTCCCTTGCCTCCAATGCCGCCCTTGCCCTCCAATTGAACTCCCGCTCCGCCACATGCCAACAGACCCAACTTAAAGAGGTGACATTGAAGGAAGAGACTTCATTCCTCACCCATCTTCCCCACCATGTCCTATTGCATATACGCCAAAGAATCTAGCCAAGCGCCACCCTCCAGAAAGCCAGCAAAATTGCTGCCACCGTCTTCCAATGCTTCACCAAAACCCATGACGTCGTTGCCTACCCCTTGGTGAGGATGCTACGCGAAGAGTTGCCTCCTTATATGCTCATGCAAAAGAAACAAATGCATTCTGGTATGTTTTCATTTGGAGCTTTTGTGATGGGTCTCGTAATGCTTGGCCATTGTTGGCAGCATGAAAGAGCTTTACAAGTTACAACTTAAATGGAAAAATATAATAATTAATGAGGCAAATCGCAAGGTTATATAAAAGATGATTCACAGAGGTGAAGAACGGAAGAAGGCCTGAACTGGTTAATTTTCTTTAAATGCTTGGTGTGCCCTTTCACATTTATTTCACTCTTCCTTTCGAGGCTGCCCATTCACATTCACATACCATTGTCAAGTTTGCATGCAAATGTGGGTCACACTTTCATTTAATTTTTGCCAAAATCTCATTCACAATCACGTGCCAATATCAAGTTTGCATGCAAATGTGGGTCACACTTCTATTTAATCTTTGCCAAAATCTCATTCACTTTCACATGCCAATATCAAGTTTGCATGCAAATGTGGGTCACACTTCAATTTAATCTTTGCTCCCAAATCACATCACTTTCACGTGTCAATATCAAGTTTGCATTTAAATGTGAGTCATACTTCCATTTAATCTTTGTTGAAATCCCGTTTACTTTTACGTTCCAATATCAAGTTTGCATGCAAATGTGGGCCACACACTTTCAATTTAATCTTTGCTCCCAAATCCCATTCACTTTCACGTGTCAATATCAAGTTTGCATTCAAATGTGAGTCACACTTCCGTTTAATCTTTGTTGAAATCCTGTTCACTTTCACGTGCCAATATCAAGTTTACATGCAAATGTGGGCCACACACTTTCACGTGCCAATATTAAGTTTGCATGTAAATGTGAGTCACACTTCCATTTAATCTTTGCCAAAATACCATTCACTTTCACATGCCAATATCAAGTTTTCATGTTGTCAATACTCAATTTTGTTTGGCCAAATAAAATTATTTTTATAAATAAAAAATAAAAAATTAAAAGAAAATTGAAAAAAAAAAGAAAAAAGAAAATTTTAGGTCCATTTTGAAAATAAACAGCAGGAAAAGAAATAAAAAAATGAGAAAAAAGTTATATGAAACCTAATCCCTTAGGGACTCAGTCAGAAAAATAATTTGATTTGATTGGAGCCCAATTTAATGGGGATTCATGTAGGAAAAAAAAGAAGAGTTGTGATCTAGTTTGATGAAAAAAAAAACCCACAGTTTGGTGAAACCCAATCCATTGAGGGTGTGTCTGAAAGGAAAAATGAAATTACTATTTGCACTTCTCTTAATTAATTGTTGATTAGTGTGTTCTCCTAATTAATTGTTGATTAGTGTGTGCAGCAGCCTGTGTCTCTGTACTTTCTGATCCATATTTTATGTTTCATTAATAGGAGTTGTTATGCTTATTTATATTTATTTTATTTTCATTTTTATTTTTATTTTTATTTTTTGACTTTTTATTTTTCAGGCTTCCTTTTCAGGTACCTATTTTTTTATGTACGAAAATTAATAAAAATTAATTAAAAATAATTTTAAAAAATAATAAAATTGGAAATTTGAATGGGTGTGCTTATCACTTTTAAATAATTAAATTTTATAATCTTTTCTAATAATTGACCATTATTCTGCTTATGCAAATAATGTTGATGAATGTATCAGTTAAGGTGACATTAACCTGGGGGTGATGATTTGAAAGGTTGAAAAATTTTATAAGAAAGAGAGATATTCACACAAGGAAAAAAGGAGGTTTTTCAGAGAAATAAAGAGCAAAAATCATTACACAGTTTTTTACACCGAGTCTTTACAAGCACAAAAGATTTAACAAAAAGCATCAAACTTTTAGAAAATTCAAAGATTACGATTCAGTTTTTACAATTTCATAGAAAAGCAAAATAAAAGAAAAACCTTCGACTGGTACTATTTTATGGCTTTTGTAGTATCTGCTTTGTAAATTCTGCTCTATTTTGTACTCATGTTGGCTTTGTTATTGGATTTGGATGGTTGCTTTGTTATGTTTGATCTATGATGATATCAAATGTTACTATTTTCATATTATAAATAAATAAAATTGCATTGTGAAAAGTGTTCCACATGATACCTAGAGTTGCTACCTGAAGCGCAATTCTTTATTGAGAAATTCTGCCATGCACATTTTTACTTCCCCAACCATCCTTTTGGAAATGCCAGAAAAATACACAATGTTAGGAAACTATATCCTTTGAAATAGAGCACAACAAAGACGTTGGAAAAAATATGCAAGAGCATTATCAGACACTCCAAATGATGATTATTGACCAAGTAAAGGGTGAAATTCAACTTCCAGATTGTACCATCGAGTTACACCAATGGGAATTTCTGGTTAAATGAAGAAATAACTATCATCTCTTAACAATGCATGCTAAGCTTGTTTCCATACAAAAAAATTTTCATCTTGAGCCACAGTATCATAGAAAACCAATATTCAAAAACTATCAAACTATCAGAACCACAAATAGGAACTCAAAATCACATCAAAACCACAAAGAGGAACCCACATCAGAACTACAAACAGAAACCCAAAATCACATCAGAACCATAAACAGAACCCATCAGGACCCAAATAGGTACCCTAAACCATCTCAAAACTATATCCTTTCAAATAGATAACTCAAACAATAACTCAGAACCTTATCCACCCTCAATCCCAACCAAACCAAGAGGTTGTTGCTACTGTCACAATCTCCACCTCAGTCATCCCAAAAACATCCCTTAACAACAAATTTTCAAAACCCTAAATCTCAATGAATCACGGAAGCAAAAACATTAGAGCACTCGACAGGAACATCATGAATCAAAGGGAGGTGTAGTGCAAAGCATTAAGTTTGGCCCAATAGAGTTTTAGGTGTGCAACTAATACAAATAAAAGGAGGTGCAGTTTTTAGGCTCGCCTAATATTAAAATAAGGGTGTAGTGTTTAAACTCACCAAATATAAAAAAATACAATAAAAATAAGAAGTTGTGTTTGATCCACTTTGTATAAAAAATTAACTTTAGTCAGTTTGTGTGTTATGTTCTTTAGCCCACTTATTGTTTTTTTTTTTAGCTTTCTTATTTGCATCTAGTTCATTTTTTTCCTTTTGTAAACTAATAAATAATGGTTTATTTCAAATAAATTTGTAAAAAAATGAAAAAAATATGTAAAATTTTCAAAAAATAAAAATATATAAAATATTTCTAAAAATAATAAAAAAAATATATAAAATTTTTAAAATAAAAAATATCAAATATCCTATCAAACAATTTTCAAATTAGAACTATGTGAACCCTGATTTTCCATCATGTATGGAAATACGTAGAACCAAGGTCAATTCTTATCGAGCCCAAAAAAATATATATTTTCTTTATTTTATTTTATTTTCTCTCTTTATTTTATTTGATTTTTTTGCATTATTATTGTCATTATTTTTGGGGGAAAATAACATTCTGTAAAACCACATTTATTTTTACTTATTTGATTAAAGGTACTATCCTAAGACGGGCGTTGTGGGTGTACTAATATCTTTCCCATACGTAATCGACTCCCGAATCCTAAATCTGGTTCATAGATAATTTTTTTGATTTTTCTATAGTTTTCCATAATAAACTATAGTGGCGACTCCAATCTCAATTGAAATATTTTTAAATGAATTATTTGATTGTCCCGTCGTGATCCGGTTGCGCACATGCAAATGTGGGCCACAGTTCCATTTAATCTTTGCTGAAATCCCATTCACTTTCACATATCAATATCAAGTTTGCATGCAAATGTGAGCTACAGTTCCATTTAATCTTTGCCAAGATCCTATTCACTTTCACGTGCCAATATCAAGTTTGCATTCAAATGTTAGCCACACTTTCATTTAATCTTTGTCGAAATCCCATTCACTTTCATATGCTAATATCAAGTTTGCATGCAAATGCGGGCCACACACTTTCACGTGCCAGTATTAAGTGTGCATGCAAATGTTGGCCTCACTTCCCTTTAATCTTTGCCAAAATCTCATTCACTTTCACATGTCAATATCAAGTTTGCATGTGTCAACACCCAATTTCGTCCGGCCGAATAAATTATTTCAAATTATAAAATAATACAAAAATTAAAATAAAAGGGTGTGTCATCTAATTTTATTATACTTTGTCATTTAAATAAAAAAAAAGAGAGACTTTGGTTCCATTACATTCTATGAATAAATTAACAAAATAAAATTCATAAAAAAAAGAAATAGTAAGAAATCATTCTATTAAAAATTTGTTTTAAAAAAAATAATAGTAATAATAGTAATTAAAAAATATATATCGAATTTTTCCATTAAGAGAAAACTAAAAATGTGGTAATTAAAAGATAACAATCAAAAATAATAATAATTAAAAAAGACACTAAAATAAATAAAAAATAAATAAATATTAAATAATTAATGATTAAATAATAAAAACAAAATAAAAATAAATATATATGCAAAAAAAGGAGAATAAATAATAATAAAAAAAGAAAAGAAAGGAAGACTGTTTTCAAACTGCTTACCTGATTTACTTGATTTACACGTTCAAGATCATAAATAAATAATAATAAAAAGAATGAGTTAATGGCAGTAGACTCCCATGTTCTCACTCCTTAACTCCACGTATTGTTTTTTTAAAAAAATAAATAAATAAATTTTTGTAAATAATAATTTTTAAACCGCTTAGATAACAACCCATGTTCTCCACTTAATTAAAAATAAAATTAATAATAAATAATGGTTTTTACCGTTGAAAAGTGTTTTAAGTCTTATTCTTGGGTAGATTCATTTTTAATATTAGTTTAAAAAAAATTAAAAATAATAAATATGAATGAGTCAGAGTAGTAACCTCTCTAAACTGAACTACTGGTTTTTCAAAAAAAAATAACAATTAAAATAATATACAAAAAAAAGAAAAAAGAGATATTAGTTAAAGAAAAAGAGGGTAGTGAAAAAAAGGAGAACGGAGACTGAGAAGAGAAAAGGGAGGACGAACACAGAGAACCAGAAGGGAAGAAAGAAAGAGAGCTAAAGAGGAAAAAAGAAGACCACGCAGGTATATTTTTTTTTCTTTCTCTTACTTATTTTCGGATTTCAGTGTACATTGCATAAAAAAAAAACTACAAATAATCTCCATTGCACCTCCGCTGTTCAGAAAACAGCGTCCTTTTTCAAGTATTTTTTTTTCTGCCATGCATGATCTCTTCCACTGGACTATCCATTCACCTTGCATCCATTCACCACTGGCATACTATCACCCATTCACCACTAGCGCACTATCACTGCACCTTGCCCACTATGCCTCAAAACTGCACCACTTCCCCCACCATCATGTGCCTCTAGCACCTTTCACGTCATCACAGCACCTCACGTTCAACCTCTAAACTGCTCCTTAACCTCCAAACTACACCCCAAGGTCGCCGCTTCCACCATGCGTCTTCACCATGTTTCCGTTCCACCCACCTCCATTACAATTCCCAACGTCAATGCCTCCAAAATACCGCCAAACATACGTCTCGACCTCCTCCACGCTGCCTTGCACCTCCATGTGTCTTCCATCATCTCTACGCAAGCCATGAACCCCCACCAACGCCGCCAACGACACAAGGAATCACGCCACCGTCACAACCTCTACGCGCGCCACCTAAAACCGCCATGAAAAGGCCCCTTACGCACCTCCTCCACCCTCGCTTCCAAACTGCACCTTCAACTGCCATGCACCTTCGAACCCATACCTCCCAATCCCCTCTCATGGTCATCAAAACCTCAGCCAGCCTCCACTACATCTTCAAAACCGAGCCACCATGCGTCATCATGCATCTCCATAAAATTCATTCCAACCGCAAGCATACCAAACCCGAGCTAAACCACATGAAAACGTGGCTCACCATACACCACCACGAGGCATGCCTCCATGCCGCCGTCGAGCACCTCAAACGCTTCAAAAGCTACCACCAAAGCACCCATAACCACCATGGACAACAATGTCATGAGCCCCACCACGGGCAGCCGCAAAATGGCCATGAAAACGCCACCTATCCACTCCGAACGATGCTGCCACTGCCGTCGGTGGCCTCCACCGTCGCCGCCGCTCCTGTGGCGACTACCGCCTACGCAAGCCACCTCGACCCTCGCCAACCATGGCTGCCGCTGCCTCCATTGTCTCCATAGCATGTGCCTTCCAAACCCTATATGGGTTTCTAGTTAGTGGGGGTGCTGCACACACCCCCTGTGGTTGTGCCTGCACCCTTTATTCCCCCAATTACCAGAATACCCCTGGCTTTAGGCTGAGTTGCAGTTA
>Ga0099824_1007943_pt1 | contig 13793 bp, 5 predicted proteins | sample SiratrowhiteBW_FD_76837 | JGI IMG/M metagenome (GOLD analysis project Ga0099824, IMG submission 76837) | Root nodule microbial communities of legume samples collected from California, USA - Siratro white BW | ecosystem: Host-associated > Plants > Roots > Nodule | place: USA: California... | reverse complement strand
GCTGCTTCTTGATTATTGAAGTGAGCTACTCCTTTCTGCACAATCACTTCTTCTAAATTTGGCACATCTTCTTTGAAACCTCCACCATGGATATACTCTTTCATGTTTCCTGAAGTGTATACCATGTCCAACTCACCTGTGATAAACTTTACCGGCACTTGGACTTTCACTCCACTCCACGCTGCTGTCAGCTCCCAATTTCTGTAAACACATACAGTTAATAAATTAGCTCTCTTTCTAATGTATGATTCTTATCATGTTTTCCAAATACTTTGCCCCGAAAAAGATTATGCAAGGTCAAACAATAAATTAATCACATACGAGTTAAAATTTCTGTAGTAGTTCAAGGGTCCTGTGAAGCCCGTTTTCTCAAATTTGGATACATAGAAGGCGAGATCATCTTGGGTGAGCCAAGAGGGCAAGGTGTCAGGCATATCTGGATTGAATCCGGTTCCATACTCTCCCTTGGGAAAGATTGGAGGATCAATTTTCCGAGTTGTGAGGATGTTTTTGAGCACATACTCAGTCCCAACTTCAGCCATCTGAGCCTCCATGTCGCCTGGTTTCTGTCATACGTTTTAAAAACGATTATTACCATCAGATCTAACATTAATGCACTAAATTCTCCATTTCACGTGGAAAAGATTAACTCAAAGCTTTATATGCATCTACTAACTAATCGGGCTACGCTTTAACAGCAGCTTGCCATCGCTGACAAAGCAAAAGTAAAATGAAAAAGAAGTGGTTAGTTAAAACAAGAATATAACCTGAAATCTGCATATGTAGTAGTCGTCTCCGTACTTAGCACGCATGCCATCGACGGTTTTGACGTTGGGGTCTCTGCGAAGGTGAGGAACACTGAGACAGACATAGGCCTTCACTTTTTCAGGGCGAAACATGCAGAGGTACCAGCCAATAAGGGCTCCCCAGTCATGAGCCACAAGGAAGACTTGGTCGACACCCAGAGAGTCGATAAGCGCAACCAGATCAGCCACTATGTGAAAGCAGGTGTAGCTGGTGATTGAAGCTGGTGCCTCTGTGTCGCCGTAGCCACGTAGATCTGGTGCAACAGCGTGATATCCTCGAGAGCTCAGAGCCAGAATCTGGTGGCGCCAGGAGTACCATAGTTCAGGGAAGCCATGGAGGAACAAGACCACAGGACCTTCTCCTTTCTCTGCAACATGCATTTTTATGCCATTCACTTCCACTGTTCTGTGCACTATTCCCTCCATCTATCTCTTTGCACGAAGATAACTTTGACAATTGTGACGGTGTCGTTACCTTTTCTGGATGATAATGAGGCACAAGAAGAAAAGGCAGAGACACTCACACGGTGGCGCGGAGAGATATCCCCAACCCTAATTTTATTTCAATTTTAAAGTCTGTTCTTTAAATAATATTTTTTTTTTGCCAATTCATTACTACAACCACAACCGTTTGTAGTGAGACGTAAGTATCAGTACTCTTATTTTTATCAGAATCATGATCCAAAATGTATGCAGTAACTCCTCATAATAAAAAAGAGAGGTGATAGATATGAGAAAAACAACACTTTTAATTAGAAAAGTATTTTTCAGTAAAGAAGGATATTTGAACTTTTATAAATCAATTTTTAAGAATACCTTTTAAGCATTGATGCAAAATATACTTTTTCTGAGTCTCTGGATATATAAATCGTTGTAATTAATTCATATTCGTTGAAAAATTGGGTAATTAATTTAATTAAATGTATATATAAATATAATATTTTAAAATAAATATTAAACTTATTTTCTACCTAGATAATGAAAAGGAAAAGAAAATAATCGTAGTAGATTTTTAATTTTTAAACCGATATTTTCAATATGTAGAAAACGAAGTGGTTAAAACTTGGCACAAAAAGAATAGAATGTGAATTGTGGTTGTTGTTTTCAGAAGATATCATGAGTTAGGATCACTAATATGATTAAGTTAATATGAACCTTGAATTCTTGTGATTTTTATTTTATTTTTTCCATCAAATGGCAGCTGAGTTTTTCGCATGCATGTTTCACGTGTCAATAAAGAAGATCAGGAAGATTTCAATCTTCTGTCTCATCCACACGAAATTCACGAAATTTTGGATATATATTAGGTATGAAAAGAGGAAAAAATTTGAAAAGGTTAATTTTTTCAATACAAAATTTCAATTGTTCTATATATATTTTCATTCGAATTTTTTAATTAGAAATTGTTTAATTTTGTATTCGACTTTGTTAAATATTGTTGTATTCATTCCTATATTTTTATAATAAAATATTTTTGGATGTTAATTATTATTAAATCTATTAAAATAGTTGTTTGATAGGCCTAATTAGTTAAAAAAAACATAAATTAGTTAGTTAAATTTTTGTAATGAGTTTCGACTCATATTATATAATATTTTATGTTTATGAAGAGAAATTTTCTTTAAATTAAGGTGAAAAACTTTTTATTTTTTATTTTATTTTATTTTTATTAGTAAAAAATAAAATTAATATAAAATGGAGCATTTGAGAGATCTTCTAATCTATTTATCTTAATAAAATTTATTATTACAAAATGTTGAAAATCATCCATTTACCTTAATTCGAGATTAAGATCTATTCTTGAGATGGGATCGCAAGAAGGTATATTATTGAGTAATAGATTTACAGTTAGAAGCTTTGGAGTTAAGAAACAGTTGACAATTTAACAATTAATTGAATTAAGACAATTAAACAAACTAGTGAAAAAAAAGTTAGTGTTTGGGAGGGAAGCTTTTAGGATCAAATTGAGACTGATCCTGAAAAAGAAATTTCTCTCACACGTAAGATAGATATCATTTGTGATGGCAAGAAATTTAAAGGGCAAATTTTCTCTAATTTTTATTTGAATTTTTTAAAATGATGTATTTTTTATCTTTTTTGGATATAGGTAAATCTTACCTGCAAGACATCATAAGAAATAAACGAAATCAAGAAAAGATAATCTGAAATCATGAAAAGATAACACGATTTTAGTTTATCATAGGGAGATCGTGAAGTCAAGATTTGAAATTACTGAGTTAATTAAAATCTTCATAATAGTGAACCATGTTATGATGGTTAATATTCTTCACCCTATTCCTCTTCTCCTATTTTTGACACGTATGTTGTATTACTGACTGTTTTATTTTATTGATAAATATGTAATGGTTGAAATAATACTGATGTCTGAGATTTATATATTGAATTAAATTAAGAGAAAGTTAAGAAAAAGTTTGATATTGAAAAGAAAAATAAAATAAAATTCAAATTTAATAATAAAGTATATTTAGCAAAATTAAGTATAAGTTGGATATTTGAATTTAGTTACTAATATAGAAATAATTTAAAATAAAATCGAAATTTAGCAATAAATTTAAAAAGAAAATTTGAAAATATTATATAATTTTTTAAATAAATTTATTGTTAGTTTTTAAATTATATCTAAGTAATTTTTCTTCACAATATGTAACTACTCTTCTATTCAAATTCACTTCACATTTATTAAATTACTTAATCAAAATTAATTTCAACCATTACATATTTATCCATAAATAAAATGACTTTGTAACTGTCCATCTATCTATTTACTTTAGTTGCACAGTGGCAACACACCATGCAAAAAAAAAAAGAAGAATTAGGTGGAGAATATTAACCATCCTAATATGGTGCAGTATTCTCACAATTTTAATTAACTCATTAATTGAAATCTTACCTATACAATTTCATCTAGTAAACTAAAATTATGTTCTCTTTTTACAATGATATCGTGTCTCCTATGCACGATTTATTCATATTCAAAAATAAATAAATAAAATACACCATTTTAAAAATTTCAGATAAAAATTACATCATTTTGAGAAATTTGTGAACTTAAAGGGTCATCCAATATTATGAGGATTTGCATGGCTCATAATTAAAATTTACACTATACTTGTTGACATTTATTGTGTTTCCTCAAATGACTTCAAATTGCACTTATTGATCAAATTATTTTTCGGTGAATCACATTTTAGTTTGTTTGTGAGTTTCTTAGGTGAATCCCATTAGTCAAAAGCAAAACAAATTTGTAAAAAAAAAAAAAAAAAATAGTACAGCGTGATTCTCGTGGCTTCATCAATGATGGATGCTCGTCGGTACTTTTTTGCTTTTGGAACTATATTCAAACATTTGCATTTTATTCAATCTTTGGTCTTTTCATTTCTTTAAATTCAGGCGATTTACCAGTGTATTAGTTTCTTGCTTTCCTTTTCGTAAGACTCCGATTACTTTAAACTTTAAACTCTTTCGTATTTGATTACACATTCTTCTAGATTTTGTTTCCAATTTAAGTTCTTTCCTTTAATTTATGTATCTTATATTCAAAGTTCATTTTACACATTCATGTAATTTTCTTGCTTTGTTTAATTCCATCTTACTTTTTTTCATTGCTTCTTTTCTTAGAAATATGTAATTAAGTTTCTTTTGAAAATATTTGAATATAATCTGAATAACCAAATTTTTCATGATTCATTATATTGTTAAAATAAAATGAAAACTAATGCTATCAACAAGTTCTATACTATCTAAAAAATCTTTTGTATAAAGATTGTAATTAAATCTATTTAAACACGTTGAATTTTAATAATTGTTTGTGCATTAAAATCTTAATTAAAATATTAAAATTAACCATAATTTATGAATAGTTTTTACTTCTGAAAAGTATCAAACACATTATATCATTTACAATAAAAGAAAATTTTCCAAAATAGTACTACTTTTCCAAGAAGAGTATACGAAAATGAGTAGATTTTAAAAAATTTATCGGTTTAAATAAGTTGTGTTAGCATTATATGACTTTATTTATAAAGAAGTTATGCATATATGAAAAGATTTTAGATTTGTAAAAATGTAAATGTATGAGTTTGACACATTGATTGGTGTTAATATGGGTGTTTTTCTTTACTTGAAAGGAAGGATTCTCATTCACACATGACTTATGTTGTTTTTAAATTAAGCCAAAACTGTGTACTTTTTACACTACTTCTACATGGATATCTATTTTAAAATTAATACATATAATTTTATATAAAAATAATTAATATGTTTAATATTAATTATTTATATAAAAAATATTATTTGTGAAATATAAAAGTTATTATGGTCATAATTAAAAAATAAGACCAATAGATAATTTTATAAAAATTATAACAAAAATAAAATATGTTAAACACATAGAAATTATTAAAAGGATTATGATTAGGAATAACACAAAAATTAAGTTTTTAGTTTTATGCAATTATATATTAATATTTGTTTGATTATTTTGTGTGATAATGAAAAGATAATGAAGGTATACATTGATAGTGCAAAATAAAAAATAGGAAAATTAATAATGGAAATTGGAAGTAAATTTTACTATCAACTTTGTCTATAGGGATAATTGCTTCCATTATGACTTTTATTGAAAATATGAAAATTTTTTTGCTTATTCAACTTTGGCTCATCCATTTCGTTATGGGGACTTGGTTTTCCTCGTATTGTCATATTATGGGGTTAGGTGTCAAATTTAGTCCCCTTTAAATAGACTAAATATCCTTATTTTAAATTGGATAAAATTAAACCTCATAAACCTTGTAAATATTGTGGAGATTGTACATTGGAGCAACAAATGTTATTAGTTGTAAATGACAAAAATGAATAAACAACACTGACATAAGGACACTACCATTAAATTAAGTTAATTGTATATAACATAGGTCAACCTTGAAGTTGGGAAGTGATTATATATCTTTGTGCATGGCACATAGTAGCTTGTTACTCATTTTTTCTTACTAAGGCAATTATATCTTCAGGACATTGTACTTGGTCCCTCGTTCAACAAAACTAGACTTTATTCTTTCAAATGTTGTTTTAACAAGAATACAAATGGGTAAGGATTTTGCTTCCTTCAAAATATAGTTCATGTTTTCGACACGATTTTTTTGTCATCTTCTTGCACCTCTTGTCCTATCATAGGCTTGAGTCCACTTTTTCAATGATATTTGATTAATATCCAAGTGACTGCTTACCAAAATTCTATTCACATGGCTGATAACTTTGCTTTTAGTTGGTTGTTTCATTTCATAACTTGTGACATTGTCATAAATGAAATTAGTGAAACATGTAGTGAATTTATAATATTGAATAATGGAAGTTAAGGAATGTAGATACACATGTTTATTAGTTGTTTTTTCAACTCTGAATTTTTGAACCTATTGTTGAGATTGGGTGCAAAATGACGTATGCAATAGACTGAGATAAGTATGTTTTCAATGTATAAATATTCAAGTATGAATATGTTGATTGATTGATAACATTACCTTTTAATCCATGCATTATTCCCTATATCAACAAGTAACCTAACAAGCTTGCCGATCCATTGTTATGGTTAAAATTATATGTACTTTGTACAATAAAATTTTCATGTAAAGCAAAAATTGAACTGATACATTTAATAATTACACCTATTGAGAACTGTTTTGATTAATAATAAATTATAGACTTCAAATATTATTGATACGAAATAAATTAAATTGTTTAAGTTTATATTATTATAAACATGCAATATTTAGAGGGGGTAAAATTTATTGAAATAGCAGTTGTGATTAAAGTAATTATTGGTTAAGATGACTTCTTTAGGATTGAAGTCATTAGTTGAAGTCGTTTTGCTTAACACGACTTCCATATAATTGAAGTCATTTCTATGTGTCATGACTTGTCACGACTTCTATAAGTTGAAGTCAATACAATGTGGCACAACTTCCTTATCATAGAAGTTGTTGTTGATTGGCACGACTTCTTTGTAGTGATCAACTCCTTTGTAACTTGTAGGACTTCATAACTGTACGACACATGGTACAAACTCATGCAAACTGACTCTAGTCTTTGCATTGAACCAAAATTTACACTAACTCATGTACAAATAGGGAATCAAAGCAGGAAATACTCCACATGGAGTGGTTGACTGAGTTGGCAACTTTAGTGGAAGTAAGACTTAGCATAAGCATGGATGAAAACAGTGAGTGTAGGGTGAAGCTTTATCACTAGGTTGAGAGAGTATAAGGTCGGATTACATTGATGAGGGCACATGAATATGGTTTCCAATCAACCATTCAATCTGCTCTTGGGATTTAAATATACCAACAACCATACCAAAATACACTTAAGCTAAAACTTGGTTTTGAATTTGTTCCTGTGCTATGCTTACACCTCTCAACCTTAAATCATTTTTCACTTCAAAAATTTGTTTTTCTTTCAGTTCATTCATAATAAACCCTAAAGCTTAGAAGGTAAATCTTATGTAAGTTCATATCATCTATTGAATCTATTCACTGAGGTTTGTTGGTCTTCTTGTTCAACTATTTTCTCTCTTTATCCATTTTGTTCTTATACACTTTTTAAACTCTATCAGTAAACTCATCCCACATTTTTTTTGCTTTGTATCCATTTTCTTTTTGTTTTCTATTGTCTAAATTAATTGGGACAATATTTGCATACTTTTGAACATTGGGAAACAAATACAAACAAACGACAAGTAGGATGTTGATGTTAAAACTAAAACTCCGCACGAAACAAGAAATAGATATATTCTTAAGTATTTTTTTTAAATATTGCATAATCAAGTTGGTATGAAATTCAATTTCACATATACAATTTAATCTAGAATAACAATCAATGTAAAACTCAAATTAAGATAGGTAGAAGAAGATGAGCCTCAACTAGAATTAAGTAATTTCATCTAACTTTTTTACTTTGGAGTATTGCAAATAATGATCTTGAATTAAAGCAACAACCATAAAATATTAGCACACTAGAACAATGGACTTATATTATAAAATGGAGAAATTAATAAAAATGAAAAAATCTTCTCTGCTCTTACTATCAAGAACAAAATAAATGACTAAATATATATAAGTAGTATACCCATTATATGTCTAGTTAAAGAGAGAGAAAACAAAATAAAGAAGTAATAGATGTTAGACACCTATACAAAGAGAAACAACTAAGAATTAAAAAAAGATTATCATTTGATTCTGTCTTAAAAGACAAAATAACAAAATTGATAACAATTTAATTATGTAAGACAAAATAACATAATTGATATTACCTTTTTTTTATAAATATAGTATTTATATCTTTTGACAACTTAGAAAGACAAAAAAACATAAACATGAATAACAAACATAACATGCATTATTTTCCAACAAGATAACACGTCATATGTAGATCAACTGCAACCTCCTTATCATCATGTTGGGTCTTCTTCCTATTGTTAACAATTTTATGTTGGTTAATTTGGTCTTCAACAACCATTGATGTCCACATATATAGGTCGTCATCATCAACACTTGTCATTTCATTCTCCACACGAACAAGTTCTCTACATATATAATATTTTTCCTAGTCAACTAGAATATTTTTCTAGTACACCAATTATGTTTAAACTTCAACATATACCTTTCCATCTGTATACTATCAGACATCATATCTATGTAATATTATCGATCTACAATACCCTTACAAGCTACAATGCCCTTACAAGCTACAATGCCCTTACAAGGATCCAATAATGAAGATCACATAATGATGATAAGGAAGACAACATTGATTATTCATCTCCACTTTCTTTCAACCATCACCCTTCATAAAGGCCTAGAAGACAAACAAGAAGACCTTGTGATATTTTCCTCTAATAGATAAATTACTTGATTTAATGTAACATTATTTATATTCTAATTTAATTATAAATTGCATTATTAACTTTCCTTCTTACTTCATCGTGTGATCAAATTTATAGCTTCAAAATTTTCAATTTTTCTACATTTAATTACTAATTTCTATATTTCAATATATCTTTTTTTGTTATAATTTCTAAATCATTACCACTCTTCTTATTTATTTCTCAATTGCATAATATTAATTTTTAATTTCAAAATTAATATTTTCATATAAAAAATTAATACTAAAATATCAAACACTCTTTTTTTAAATAATACATTACATAAATCTTAAGTTGTGTAAAGAGTGTACCACTTTTGGTTTAATTTAAAAACAACTTAAATTGTTTTCACACTACTTCAATTTAAATAAAAAATAAACAAACATCAATTAACATTAATCAAAATAAAAAATAAACAAACATCAATTAACATTAATCAAAGTGATGTGAAAAATTATTTTATCTCTCACACTTAAGTCATGTTAAGTTGATAGACTTTTTTATGAAGTCATGTGATACACTTACCTATATAAATATATTTTTTTTTAAATTTACCCATTTTAATATTTTTTTTTACAAAATTACACCATTTTAAAAGGATTTCCTAAGATAACAAAAGTTCGAGTTTATCTTATATTGAAACAAAATTGAAAAAAAAAATTATACCATCAAAACCTTCACAAAGTTTAATATTTATCACAATTAAAGAAAAAAAAAAACATCACAGTAATTTATCTTACTTCCGAATACACACACTTAATAAGATAGATTTATTGATGAGAAAACATGCACGAAATTGAAGATTTATCTTCCAAAGCTGTCTTCAGTTGATGATTATTGGCCGCCAATCGAGCTTCATACCCTACATATAACAATCACCGGCCACTTCAACTATTTAGGTGCACTGTGTTTAACTACACGACACCTGCGACACTCTTCCACGTTCATTCGTTTCTGGATAATATCAGAACTTGCTGATATAATCATAGATGTGAGTATTGATTTCCTCAGCTGCTTCTTGATTATTGAAGTGAGCTACTCCTTTCTGCACAATCACTTCTTCTAAATTTGGCACATCTTCTTTGAAACCTCCACCATGGACATACTCCTTCATGTTTAGTGAGGTGTATACCATGTCCAATTCACCTGTGATGAACTTTACCGGCACTTTGACTTTCACTCCACTCCACGCTGCTGTCAGCTCCCAGTTTCTGTAAACAACACATACAGTTAATAAATTAGCTCTCTTTCTAATATATGATTCTAATCATGTTTTCCAAATACTTTCCCCCGAAAAAGATTGTGCAAGGAGAAACAATAAATTAATCACATACAAGTTCAAATTTCTGTAATAATTTAAGGGTCCTGTGAAGCCCGTTTTCTCAAATTTGGATACATAAAAGGCAAGATCATCTTCGGTGAGCCAAGAGGGTAAGGAGTTAGTCATATCTGGATTGAATCCAGTTCCGTACCCTCCCTTGGAAAAGATTGGAGCACCAGGTTTGCGAGTTGTGAGGATGCTTTTGAGCACATACTCAGTCCCAACTTCAGCCATCTGACCCTCCATTTCTCCTGGTTTCTGTCATGGGTTTTAAAAACAATTATTACCGTCAGATCTAACATTGCTCCACTAAATTCTCCTTCATTTCACATGGAAAAAAATAATTCAAAGTTTTATATGCATCTAGCAACAAATCGGGCTACGCTTTATGTTTAACAGCAGCTTGCGATCGCTGAAAAAGAAAAAGTAAAATGAGAAAAGAGTGGTTAGATAAAACAATAATATAACCTGAAATCTGCAGATGTAGTAGTCGTCTCCATGCATAGCACGCATGGCATCGACGGTTCTGACGTTGGGGTCTCTGCGAAGGAAAGGAACACTGAGGCAGACATAGGCCCTCACTTTTTCAGGGCGAAACATGCAGAGGTACCAACCAATAAGGGCTCCCCAGTCATGAGCCACAAGGAAGACTTGGTCGACACCCAGAGAGTCGATAAGCGCAACCAGATCAGCCACTATGTGAAAGCAGGTGTAGCTGCTGACTGAAGCTGGTGCTTCTGTGTCACCGTAGCCACGTAGATCTGGTGCAACAGCGTGATATCCTCGGGAGCTCAGAGCCAGAATCTGGTGGCGCCAGGTGTACCAGAGTTCAGGGAAGCCATGGATGAACAACACCACAGGACCTTCTCCTTTCTCTGCTATGTGCATTTTGATGCCATTTACTTCCACTGTTCTGTGCACTATTCCCTCCATCTCTCTTTTTTCTCACTTTGCATCGTGGTAACTACGCCTAATAACGTTATAAATACCAGAACCAGATTTCGTTACTACCACATGTTTGGAATCTCTGTTAAATTTGAAAAATATGCTTTTGACAATACTTTTTTAAACAACTTTTAGAACCTTTTTAATAATACAAATTATATTCAAATAATGATAATAAATATAAATGAAATTTGGAAATAAAATAATAATGTAAAATATCATATTATCAAAATATCGTAATTCTTTTAAGTTTTTATGATATTAAGTTATGAATAAATTGAAAATAAAAAATTTCCAAAAAATAAATAAAAAAAGTTAGAAATTAATTTGTACGATGAGTTAATTTAAATTTGTAAGAAAATATTTTTAACTTTCTTTTCAAACTTTACGGAAAAGTCATCTGAACGAATTTTAAACATAATTATTCGTGTGACTTTTCTAATTTATAAATTTGGACTAGCTAACTTTTTCTTTACGCGTCTCTCTTTAGTTTTAGGAATAATGATATGATTTCCCAATCGCCTACCTAATTTCACAATTCCTAGTTGTAAATATAAATATTTTTTTATACATAAAGGTGCAATGTAATAAATTTTAAATATTTAAATCAACATTAATGTATGTGTTATCAATGAACTAAATTCCACTATTAGTCATTTATTACCGCGATATCACTATATATACCCGTCAATTAATCTTGCAAAAATGTTTGAAAATCACTGTTTTTTTACATTATTCATTTTTAATTTTTAATCTTCACTACTTCATGTCCATTTCTACTTTTAAAATTTCAAATTTAGTTTCAATTTCGACTTCCAAGTATATATTTTTTATTTCAAGTATAAATTAATTTCAAAGTTGACTCTAAAAATAATTTCAGTTTTATGTTTGAACAATTATTTTGATTGGAATTATTTTTGAAGTAATAAAACAATATCTTTGCATGAAAAATTAGTGGTCATTACTTTCTTTATTTTCTTTAATTTTATTATAGTAGCCACTTTTAGTCATTTGTATGTATAGAATGAAGACTATGAATTAATAATCATTTGTAACATGTTAATTTTTTAATAATTTCTATTTTCTTAAGAAATGAATCAATATATATGAGTAATACGTTCATGTTAATATTTTCTATTTTCAGGAAGGAACGAATCAATTATTGATGATCCTTTTTATATAATTTTTGTAATTGTAATTGAAAAAAGTTATATAATTTATAGTTGTTCAAATAAAAAAACTTAAAGTATGTAATATTTTGGTTTTTTATCTTTAGCAAGATATGTTACCCCTTTTTCTCATATGATAGTGATTTTGAAGAAGTTGATTAATTTGAACAACAATGTAGTAAATAATTATTTAAAATGTGTATTTTTAACTAAAAACAGTTTTTTTGTATTTTTGTGAAATTATTTGACGAAATTTCTATAGAAGTTAAAGTAAATTAATTTTCTAAGAATATTTGTGAGTTTTATAAAATCTCATGAAAAATTGGCAGGAATATTTTCAACATATATAAAATATTCTAGTAATGAAAAAACGGAACATCATTAATCGTATATAGAAAATAAATCCTTTTTAAGATATTGAAAGAAACACACATTAAAAAAAACACACACACACAAACATTATTTAAAGCAAATCATTGGTTGAATTTCACACATAATGAAAATCAAATAGATGTACTATAAAAATTATTGATCAATTTTTTACCATATAAAAATATTAATCATTATCCTTATTTTAAAATAAATTCATATATTGAAAGTAATAATTATGTATTTATGAGTTAATATCAACACTTTCATGACTTTTGTTTTCAATTCTTAATTTTAATTAAATTATAAGTTTTCTGTTTGCAGTTTTGTGAAACACCCTTATATCTAGTGAAAACGTAAAACAAATTTTAGACTTAATTTTCTAAGATATATTATATCGAAATTATATACGTGTTCATCATGGTAGGCCTTGATACCCTACATACCATGTGCAACTTTAACTTCACCACCCCTGCAACCGTGTCCCAGGTTGAATATATTCATCGAAGGATGATGATACTATTTGGTACTTTGCCACTGTTTTAGTTTTCTAAATTTTACCACTATTTAAAAAATACTTCAAATTTACAACTATTTTGTTTTTTCTAAATATTATATTATAATAAAATAATAATTTATTTAGTTACAGAATGAACGCAGAAGACTAAAACAGTATCGAAGAATCATCGTTATTCATCCCTGGACAATATCAGAACTTCTTGATAAAATCAAGAATGTGACGGTTGATTTCCTCAGCTGCTTCCAGATTATTGAAGTGAGCTACTCCTTTCTGCACAATCACCTGTTCTAAATTTGGCACATCTTCTTTGAAACCTCCAGCGTGGATATATTCGTTCATGTTTAGTGAGGTGTATACCATGTCCAACTCACCTGTGATGAACTTTACCTGCACTCGGACTTTCACTCCACTCCATGGTGCTGTCAGCTCCCAATTTCTGTAAACACCTTAACTAATTAATTAATTGTCTTTCTAATATATGATCCTTATCATGTTTTCCAAATACTTTCCCGCGAAAAGGATTATGCTAGGAGAAACAACAGATTAAAATCACATACAAGTTCATATTTCTGTAATAGTTCAAGGGTCCTGTGAAGCCCGTTTCCTCAAATTTGGAAACATAGTAGGCAAGATCATCTTGGGTGAGCCAAGAGGGCAAGGTGTGAGGCATATCTGGATTGAATCCAGTTCCAAACTCTCCCTTGGGAAGGATTGGAGGACCAGGTTT
>Ga0099824_1007938_pt1 | contig 13796 bp, 9 predicted proteins | sample SiratrowhiteBW_FD_76837 | JGI IMG/M metagenome (GOLD analysis project Ga0099824, IMG submission 76837) | Root nodule microbial communities of legume samples collected from California, USA - Siratro white BW | ecosystem: Host-associated > Plants > Roots > Nodule | place: USA: California... | reverse complement strand
GGGTTAATGAGTGCAATGAGAGAATGAGATCTGCTTTTCCCTCTCAAATTGTCCTGCATTTTCAGATGGGAAATGACAAAAGCAACCCTTTGCAAAAAGACAAACATGAACCACGTAATCAGATAACCATCTGTGTTTCTCTTTCTTTGCCACACAGGACGACACTGCCACGTCGGAGTGTCAAATGGAGATAAGAGAAAAAGGAGTGTCAAAGTAACATTTTCCAAGAATTTATTATGGATCAGAATAACTAAATGGTGTCTTGAGAGACAACTTTGAAGTCGTATAAGTCGTCTATAATGATATGACTTCTAATTTTTTTAACAAAAGTCGTGTCTACAAATGTTAATTTTTAAAGCTATAATTTCAGTTTAGAAATTTTTTTTTAGAAACAGACCTAGTCTATTCACATTGTACACACTGTATCATCTAATATATTATATGATTTGTATCTTCAATCTTTTTATTAGTTTTTGTTGTTAAAATCTCAAAACAAAAATTTCACATTAACGAGAAACATGTGATTTTTAGGTTTTTCATTATTTAAAAAATGTTTATGCTAAAATACACTTAGAAACATTAACAAATTTACAAGATTTAAACCGAACAAATCTATAAAGAAAAGATTAAACTTTAGATGAACAAAAAACAGCAACAAATAGAGTGTTTTCAAACTTCAGTTTTTTGGTTTGATTTGGTTCACGAATATTTGCAATATATCTGAGTTAGTTAAAATCAGTTTAAAATCATTAGTGCTATCTTCCTATTCAACTTAAATAGTGAATATACTTTTATTTCATCACTTTGATACACCACTTTTTCGTTTCAAAGTCGTCCTTCAAGTATATTTTACCTATTTTCTTAATAAAAAAATTCTTTCATCTATTTAGGTAAATTTTAGAAAAAATTATACCATTATGATAAATAAACCGTTTATTTACATGTTTGTCTAGCATACAATGATTGTTTTGCTATATCTATAACATTTTTAAAGTGAACAGCATTTGTGTATTCTAGTCAATAATATAAAATATGTAATATTGTAAACTTACTTTGTTGAATCTAAAAGTAAATGTTTCTAGTATTAATTGTAATAAAATAACTTATTAGATATTTATAAAAAAACTCCTTTAAAACAACAAACAAACCCAGTTGTATATTTTTTTATAAACTATTAAAAGAAATGATATAAAATTCATTTTAAATGTATTAACTACTTTAAAAATCATATTTAACATTAGTTTTACTAATAGTATAAAAATATTTTTTTATTCTTCTATCCCTCACATGGTGAGAACCTCACTTCACTCAAGCAACTAAGGTTGGAATACCTTCATGTGTCTCCACCTTAGATGACCAAACTAATTTTGAGCAATGGGTACGAACTGTAGTAAATTCGTGTACTCACGATTTATCGTAAACTCTTGTTTACAGATAACAAAAATCTTCACTAGACATATCTCACCTAAAGAGAAAAATGTATATAAGCATAAATGCGTAAAGTACATATACTAATAAAAATAATTTAATTATTATTAATAACAACCACTTGCAAATAACTCATCTCACTGTTGTCACCTTCTATGATCTTCACCTTACCATCACCAAACATAGTTTGTCACTCAACACCTCCTTACGCCATTTTCAACTTCTCCCAGCTCACCATGTTAGCTTGCAACTTAAAAATAAGTAGGACATTAAAATGACTCCGACAGCACATGCCTCAATGCTGAAGTTGAAGAACCATAGAACCCATGTCTAGCGTCAAAAGCACTGTGTCATGTTCCTCAAAACCAACACGTGCCAGACTGAATATGTCAAACACTAAAAGCACGATGGTGCGATTGTCAAGTTTGGTCCAAGTACCTGAAACTAAACCAAGAAAGAGTATCCATCTGACAAAATAGATCTCATCCAATAGATCGGTCAAAATACTCCAATATAACTCAATTAGAATTCCGATTGAACTAGGCTAACAAATTTTCCACTCAAACATCAAACCGACCCAGACCGAAAAGTGCGTTTTGCCACCCTATATATCTCCCCATTGGTCCACCACCCATTAACTAAATGGCATGGATCCAGTGAAATAGTGCGTGTTGGATTTGGGATTTCGGATACACACTTCATATGCCAAAAATAAAAACCACTCGAAGTAGTTTTAGTTCGGATATAACCGAAAACTTAAGATGCTGGTAAAAACATCATGGGATATAATCCATATAAAATCGATTATGCTGGATTACTTTTTCTAATATCATTCTCAAACACAGATCAATTAAGACAGAATATTGTTTCAAACTAGGACATTCAAAAGTTGTTGACCAATTGCTGACAGACTTTCCATATTCAATATAAAACATCTGGAAAATAATAAAAGGGAAAGATGGGGAAGTACATTTGAGGTTCAGAATAACTTGGTCAACAAATGGTGACCAATGTCACCAGATGGGAACCCTAATTTTAATGACAGTCCTCGTATTCTTGCAGAAGCCAGCTGACTTTGTTAACGAATGTAGATCTATTTTAGATGCAAGAGATGCATGCTATTATCAGCGATCAGATCCATATGCCGGCAATGTTGTTGTAGATTGTGATGAGTTGGGACTTTGAAATTGCATTCCAGGGGCCATTTGTTGTGGCATGCTACCAGGTGACATATAAACATTATTGTGCATCTGCATTGGCATAGATTGAACCGCTGCCGGTGGACCTGTCCCCCATCCAGTCTGAGACCCATTGTACGGTTGGCCAGGCGGGCCCACAATAGGAACAGCTTGTTGCCCTAAAATTGAGGGTTGGGCGTTAGGCGTATTAGGAATGGTATAGTCTCTGCTCCTATCATTATTGACCTGTAAACACAAATAATATATGAAATTAAAATTAAAAACAGAAATGTAAGCTTGGTATTCAGTGCCACTAAAGTACCACCCATCAAAATTAACGAAAAGAAAAACAAACACTGCACAGCAAAAAATCTAAAATTACGATACAGGATCCTTGTATTAAGATTTTGTAATTAAGGCAGTCCAAAGGTTCCAAGAGAAAGGGGTAATGGAAGAAAATGATACACAAGTAAAATTTGTCAAGCTTCAACATAAAGATTTTCTGTGCATTATAAAAAATCTAACATCATCCATTCTCAGATAAAAAACTAAGGGTCAACACAAGATTCTCAAGTTTAGTAAAGTCAACAATGTATATCCATGAATGAGAATGGGCTTTGCTGGCTTGTATAACAACTGAACACTGGCGTATCATACTGATACGAGGCATCTTCAACTCAGTTTTCAATCATTTATTCAAATGAACAGCAATCAATGCTCAGTCTACAGATAGTGTTGGCTGTTTACCTTTATACTAAGATCAGTATGTCGCGAATACGAAATGTGAAGCTTGCAAAAGCCTCCATCATATATGCAATGGCCTTCCAACGCTTCCTTGGCCACAACAGCTGTCTGGGTATCTGTAAATCATAGCATGTCACTCTCCCAAGCTTATATTGCCATTATAAAATATAACAAGGTAAACCATCAATGAAAGTTGAAGATATCCACGATGACACTAATTGCATACATATCACATTTCAATTATCAATGTTAAACCTGTCAAAGATAAGTATGTGTTCTAAGGATATTTCCAGCAACCAAACAACACCCATAACATTGGGAGAACAAGAAAGTGCAGTTAGAAGTATTCAATATATCTATCCCAAATGAATCAATGTCAATAATGGGACACGCACGTTGACCTCAAAGATAATGCAAACAAGGGGGTTAATCTGAGATAGCAATTGGCCCAAGTTTTTGGGGGCTTTACCTCTCCTTAAAAGGAAAAGTTGGCTCAAACACAATTTTGAAGAACTAGACAATAAAGTTTTTTAAAGAAGAAAATACCAAAAATAAAAGGAGCCTTAACATAAACTAAATGGAGGAAATTCCAGTTTCAGAGAAGGAAATATGCTGCCTGTGTATATACGAGGGCAAAAGTTAACACTTGCCCCTTCCCTCACCAAATTCAGACCATAAGTAGCTGTTTTTTGTAGAAGAAACAACTTGCATAGACACAATTGAAAACATCAACCAAATTTAATTTTCAAAACATAACATAAAGACAAACAATTGAAATGCACAACCATTAATAATCAACAGTACAAACAATATCAAAATAATCAAGGTTGTCAAAATCAATATATTACATTTAGATCATGAGAGGGATGATGACATCATAAATCATGTGATTGTAACACAGATTATAAGATTTTCGGAAAAGAAAAGGATATATTTTCATATAAAAATATGATAATATAATTAACTAATACATATAATAATATCACTAAAATTCCAAGAAGAATTTAGATAATTTTTTATCGGTATTTTTATTATTTCAATTTATTAGCAATTATGGTGGGACGGGGGTAAACATAAAAATCAGTCCAGAAACCTAGTATTTCAGATGAAGACCCAAAAAAAAAAAACAAATTCATGTGTTGCAGTAACAAATAAATAAAATAGCTTCTTCAGCAGTTCCTCAGCCAGCCATAGTAGAACTTTAATAGACCAGAAAGAGAAAAGGCACTCCAGCAAACCATCATAGACCAAACCCAATCACATATTCCACAATCCTGTAAATATGATTCGTGATTTCACTCTGATCACACTCAAAAATGCACAAGATCGTGTGATTCTACAATCTTCAATAACATTTTTTATAACATTAAACGATGTAAAATTTTTCAAAGAATTAACCTGGATATTGAATCAGAGCCTGCAAACCACCATTCTTGTCGAACATTGCAATTTTTTGGACAGGTCCAAAAGCAGAGAAAACCTGTAAGAAAAGTTAAAAAGTAAATAAATAGTATGATATTATCAAGTAAACTGTATTGCTTATTAATAATTAAAAAAATATGGCCTGTCATGATTCGAAGTACCATGTGTAAGACATCCAATGTTACAGCATATTGCATGTTCTCAATAGATGCAAGAAGAACATTACTCTCAGTCTCTAGTCTTTTCCCATCCAAACCAACCATAGCCTGCACATATTACATCCGAATATTTAGAATAGAGAAAAAATCCTTAAGCAAGTCTGCACGCAAGGCATCCCTTCAGCAGAAGATGCAGACACCAAACTAATGCACAAAATATAAACATTCAAAACAAGCAACGTGTAAATCTTTAATTGAATATAAAAACTGGTAGCAAGATAAGAGATATCATATTGTTACTCCTGTAAAACATGGAAATGTTGAGTGACAAAAACAATACCTGTCCACTTCCCTCCACAGCTGATGGAGCAACAGGAAGGTAAGGATTAGTATAGTCTCTGGATAGAGAAAAATAATCAATTACAAATTGAAAAATTATTATCACAGAAAGAAAAAAATAAGGAAACTAAGCTAAAAACCAACAGAACGGAATATTGATAAATAAAAGAAAAAGAGACTGCAAAACTTGGGGTTCTGTAAGCCAGCAATACCTGCTCCTGTGACTTTGAAACTTCACACTTAAATCTGAATGTCCAGAATAAGTGATCCTAAGGGTACATGGTCCCATATGCTCAGGAAGCAGATACCTGATATCAAGCCAAGGTTAAAGAGCAATAAACAGAAATAACAAGTTGGGAAAATACTAAGAATTACGTACTGTTCTAATAACTAAGAATTTGCAGTTCAACCCAAACTTGGCACTTTTTTATCAGGATCAGTTCAGTTGGAACAGTGGTTTATGTAGCCACGTTGTCAACCAATCCAATGATCCATAAAATTACAAACAAATGCAAAAACAGAGTCTTAAAAGTCCAAAACATGTTAAATATAAAAAGAATTGCCAAAGTGTAAATATATAAATAATCCAACAGTTGATTGCTGAACAATCTCCGAGAACAAATGCACCATCTACTTCCACATGATCCCTAACAGTTAAACTAAATAGCCGCTCAAGCAAATAATATACTTATACCTAGGTATGCTTCTTCCATCCAAAGCATCCTTTGCAGAGGTAGCAGTCTCTGCATCTGAGAATTGAACCAGTGCCTGCACAACAACAGGTGCACCAACGAATTATCTTCCGCTCATAGAATATAAAAAAAGTGACAACAGATACGGGTGGCCTATCATTAAACCTGAAATCCTGCTGTCTTCTCAAAGGTGGTAATCTTATGCACAAATCCAAACGCTGAAAAAACCTGCACAAATGAATAATAAACTTTCAGGATGATATTGCTAACGTAAATCTTAATAGTAGAACACAAACTAGAAGTTCAGCATCTAGGCGAGTAAATGTGTCACTCAACTAAAAAAACTAGCAAGAATAAAAAACAATACAATTACAGGACTTAAATAACAATAAGCAAGTTTAAAGCTCTAAGCAAATCAATATATCTCTTGAAAAGCTACAAGAATGATGCTTTTGCTGCATATGCTGGTGCCAGAAGAGCTAAAACATTGTAAGTGAAAAGCAACACAAATGAAACATTAAGAAACTATCAAAACAATTGCCAGACATTTCTCATTAACGATCTGGTATTAACTGTAAAAAACGAGAGAAATAGTTCACATCACAGTTGTCTTATATGAATCATCACCTAGAATATATAACTACAATAATACTTACAAGAATTTGAAGTTAATGGTATCATTCACTTTGATACTAGAATAAATGACTCAAAATAAAGGATTTGAGAAATAACTTGCCTCCTCAACTATAAATTACTGAAAACTCAGCATTCAGTTGCCAAGTTTAGAAGGAAAATTTTGGTGTACTTTCAGATATGACTTCAAAAGCACAACCAAACAATAGTTGGAACACAGAAAATAACTCAACAGCACAGAATCCGGTGACTAAATCTAACTGGCTATGCAGATGACGAGTCAATAAAGCACAGATGCACAGTAGAAAAAAATGGAAATGCCCTAAACTACAAGAATGGCAGGAGTTGAGGGGGAATAAGGAAGAAGAGGTAGTGTTAAGGAAAGGAGAAAGGAGACAAACACACAAGCGCTATTTCTCCCAAAGCACTAAGCTGCCAGTGAAGATATTGCCTTGTCATGGGCCTGCTGATTCATTCACATACATGTCAACAATTTTTCCATAGCCTGACAAAGAAAAACCTAATCATAAAACTAAATGACCAGCATCCTCTTGATTACAGTGTTAGCATATAACTAATACACACAAGCAATCGCTTACCAAATGCAAGACATCAATGCTGACAAGACGTGCATCTGCACCCTCAATCGTTACCAACAATACATTCCCAGGAACATCTGCAGCAGTTTTGTTATTCACTATTTCTTGCCTGTTTGAATATTGTAGGTATACAGTTTTTCCTCGTACTTGAGCAGGCTCTGATGATGAGGCATAGTATGATATCATTGCAATGGCCTGATTTAAATCTGCCTGCAGGTTGCGGTTGCAACATATAATTTTTAACCAACAATCAGTAACTTTATATGAAGATAAAACCAAGATATAAGGAGGGAAAATGGAGAACAAAATACACTCACAAATTCAATAAAAGCTTGATTTCTGTTTGCCCCAACATTACATTTTGTGTTCACAACTTTTCCAAACGGCTTCCCAAGCTCAATCAGTTCCTCCTCTGTGCACTCCCATGGCAAGTTTCTCAAATGAAGCACCTTTGACGGCGGCTGAGTGTAACGGAACTGTGGCTGGCTAGATACGGATGCCATTTCAGACAATAACCCTAAATCTGTCCAAAAAAATCAGAAAATCCGCAGTCCCTTAGACTACAACATACATTTTACAATTAGTTATACCATTATAAATCCACAATCACTGATACTTTAGCCATGCTTCCTAAAGATCCAACAACCATGGCCGTAAAATTGGCTCAATGCAACTCAACTTAATAAATTTCTATTTCCATTATGCAATTAAAATTTGGTGGGGAAGAAACCAAGAATATACAACAAAGTTTTGGGGGTAACAGCAAAGTGCAGACGAATTTGCAATTCAAGACATTCAGATTTCACAAATTGACAAATCCCAAATGAAAGAAATCAATAGCAAACGGATTTAATCTGTTACGACCAATTTTGGTGTTAACTGTTATACGGAGACAGCGTGCGATCCACAGCGAGAAAGCAGAAGAAGGAATAGAAAAAGGGTTACATCAAAGCAAAGCAATTACCTGAGAGAATTGAGAGAAGGAGAAGAGCTTATACACGTCGACGGGATTAGGGTTCTCCAACTATAAGGAATTTCTCCGTTATCGTTTATGGCACCACGGGCAAAAACAAGGCCTTTAAAGCTGAACCGTAACCATATATTATTTATATAAATAAGATAAGATTTTTATTTAAAAAGAATCTTAAATTCACTTTTGTATATGTAGCGGTTTGTAATTTCATTTTTCTTAAAAAAAATAATCTTTTTGGTTTTTAAAAATTATTCAATAGTAGAATAAATAACATCTAGGTTTAATACTAATTATTACTCAGAAACACGTCAATATATTTTATATTTTATTATATATAATCATAATAAATAAAAATTATTTCATTTTAAAAAATTGAAGTGCCAGATAAAAAAAAATATTTTCATATGGATTAAAATTGTGTGTTTGTCAAAAAATTAGAATCAGACGTGTGCTTTAAGTTTTAAATTGCCATCAATTAGACAATCAGTTTATTTTGTAGATTAAGTATTTAATCTTTTATATTTTAAAAATTCAATTTAATCTCTTATATTTAAAAAAATAGTCCTTTTGGCTTATTAAAATTAATTTTATTAGCAATTTAAAATATTGAGGATTAAATATAATCACAAAATAATATATCTTTTCTTAAATGTTTTTACTATACATAATTATTAGACTAAAATGGTTACAAACCTTTGATTTTTTTATTTTACTTTAAATGTTTTAATATATAAATATTTTATCAATAGATACTGTTGCATTTATAACATAGATTTATGTATAAAAATTCAGAACAAAGGTATTCACAGAGGGTCTGCTTTATTTTTATTATATGTTAACTTTATGAGATGAATAATTTGAAGCATGAATATGTTATTTTTCATAGTGTACTATTCTTTAAAGTAAAATAAAAAAATCATTGAGATATGCGCTAGAAAATAGAAATACCAACTTTTAGTCACAAAATAATTTTGGTTAAAAATACTCTTAAAATGTAAGTTTGTAATTCTATTTACACTATATATATATATATATATAATTGAAAACATTATTAATAAAAATAAGAAATGTTTAAGAGGAGAGAAATAATGATAAAAGAAAGAAAGATGATCCAATGATATGTTGAGGCCTCTAGATTAGTTTTAGTTTTGAGATTCTAAATATTGATAGATTAATTGGAGATAAAAAAAAAGTCATATATATCTTGTTCATTTTGAACCCAATTTCCCCAAATAAAAATTACATTGGTAAGTATAAAAATCTATTAAATAAACTTATCATATCCTATGGTGCCTCACTTTTTACGATCACCAAATATGTGTTATCTAATCCATGTCAAACATAAAATATTATAATACAATAATATTTATAAATATCAAACATTTAATACTCTTATTGTATTTGCATATTTGATAATATTTTGAGTACAAACGAATCCAAATTTCTCGCCTACAAAAAAAAATTAAAATATAAAATAGATACCACTCGGTTCATTATTATTATTATATTAGGGATATGATATTTTAATGTACATGTGAATTATTTGTTTTCTACAATTTTATTTTATTTTTTTGTTTAACTTCTCAAATAATAACACTTTCTAACAATTAGATCTTTCAAGAACATTACATATAAACTTAGATCATTAAGAACACCGCATTTCACCTATGATTTATTATTTTTTAAAATTATTTATTTATTTATAGATAAAATGTCTCCTTTTCCCTAGTTTACTATAAAGACAATAAATTTCATCTTTTTAGATATTTTTCTTATAGTTTTTATTGTGAAGATTATTATAACTTTTAGATAAAAATATTTGAATGATATTGATCTTTTCTAATATATTTTCTTTCAAAATTTATAAATAATAGTGTTTGCAGATAAATATTTTATCAATCTTTCTTTTATTAATTTGATTATAAATTTAAAATATAAGTTTAGTAACTTTTGGCTTGAGTAAAGCTTATTGACATCATATGTATCAAAAAATTAAATTACTTGTGTTTTAAAAAAAAGTAACTATTATATATTTTACGTCAAACTTTAGTATAAATTCGTAAAACTTATTAGTGTTATATGAAAAAAGTACTAAACATTGTATTATTTTAAGAAATACATTTATAATATAATTTATCTTCATTAAATATGTTTCTTTTATTAAAGTACTGATAGATTACAACCTCTGTAAATAACATTCAAAAATATAGAATTATAAATATCTTGGATAAAATTTGATATTAATCATGTCTCAAAGTAATTACATTTTATTCTTTAAATGTTATTTACATAACTCCACTTTCTCAATAAATATTATTTTTATATATTAAAAGAAGAAGTATTGATGCAATTTATTTGAGAAAAAAAAATAGGAATGACAAGATTAATAATCCATTAAAAATGATAACTTTTAAAATTGAAACTCTAAATATCATATAGTAAAAAGTATTTTTCAATGTATATATTCTACCACCCCTCTCAATTAGTGTTCCGTCCTGCTTATCACCAATTAGCCAAGCACTTAATCTTAGGAACACAATTGAGTAGAGAAGCTATGATGGTTTCATTAGAAGTTGTAATCTAAGATAAGAGTCTCTGCTTGTTTTGAAACTTGAATCTTGGTTGCTATCTATCTATGGCCTGATGAAGAAGCTTCTATATATATATATATCATAATAACATAAAGAAAGCCTCCTAATTAAAAAGGAAGCACAAATATGAGGAGCATAAGACAGAATCATGACTTAGCACTACCAACAAGGATATCCTTATAAGGAGTAGGAGCAGGAGCAGGAGTAGGAATAGGTAAAGTAACTTTGGTCTCTTGAGGTTCATGGCTTATACTTTGTCGTTCAATGATGAGGGGAACATGTCCTTCTCTTGAAGTCTCCAGACGCTCGTGTGCTCCACCTCTCAGTTTCTCCAGTCTAATTCCATTCATTTGTTGCATCTTGAACACTTTGATTAAGTTTGTCAATCCACCAATAAGGAACATTAGGCTTCCGAAGATGCCTAGCCAGATCCAAGTGCTACCCTGTATCAATCATCAACATTGACCCTCATTAGTACTCATAGTAATTAACCATCACCCACCAAGTAGTGTGCACTGCCTCTATAGAGGAAATACTATTGTTTGGGTTGCATGTTTTTGAAAGTGAATGAGACTTGTTATGTATCAGTTTTTAATACTATTTGAACTATTTCTTTTTTTCCTTGCTTGTAACATACAGTGCTTCTTGTACCTTATTGATATTATTATTATTATTAAGTAAATATCAAATATGAAAAGATTAACTAGGCCAACTCATAGCTATGCAGGTCACTTGTTGCTCAGTATTCATTCGCCTCATGTGCATAAAACTGTTGGCTGATCAACTAAAATCAAACTTAGAGCTGAATTCAATATATGTAGACCACTTACAAGTAAGTGAAGGCCGTGGTGAATATCTTTAGACTTCTCCTGATGATTTAGAATCGCACTGAGCATAAATGACAAACTCCCTATAAAAAATGGAATACACACACTCTGCTGCAAGATTTGAACATGACCGTCCGCTCTCTCATAAATTTGGCATGAGTTATGAATTGATCCTATCACCCACAATACAGGACCAGCAACAAGCATGTTAAGAGCGTACTTCTCCAGTTTGAAGTACCCATATCCTTTCTCCTCCTGTGTTTTGGTCCGCACACACCAAAGAAGATGATGTCCAATTTAGATTAGCAAAATAACTAAATAAACTAGTAATCCAAGCAGGTGATGACATTAATTAAAATACACAAATGCAAGCACCAATATAGACAAAGAAATATAGTAAATATTCAAATTGGTGGCTCAAAGTTGAATGTGTTGGCTAATAGGTCCTCACTAAAAATTATATGGATTCCTTGAAAAGTTCAAGAATCATTTATATGAAATTTTAATCATGAGTCAACACATTCATCTAAAATCTACCAATTTAGGTATTTAAAACTAATATGGATATTTACTCCTAACAACTAGATAGTCAAAAGTTAAATACCCAGACACTATCTTCATTCTTAGTGTGACTTCAGCATTTCTTAGACATGTTAGAAACAACCTTTTGCTTTAGGTATAGTATCCGACACCTATTGTAAGGTTTTGAATTTTAAAATAACTAATTATACAATACCAATTAGGCCATTTGCATAGCTAATGGCTAATGGATAGACGCTTGTATAAGATTCATTCTAATGAAAGATAGGTCAATTCCATGACTAGTGGTGCAAACCTAGCCTTCATTGGTAGAAACAAGTTAGACCTAGTTAATTAAGATCTTTCTAACTCAAGTTATTTTAGCAATTGTCCCTCATTTAAGGAGAGGGATACCTAAGTCTATATAATAGAAAAAAAAAATACTGTGGGTCTAACGTGACATTAAGAACCTGCTACTTTTAAAGTTTTTGAGTTGCAAAGGTAAGTTGTTTAACATATAAAAAATTATGAAAAATATACATATACACCCAAAAATAATAAAGGAGACAATATAAATTTCATACCGGGTATCCATGTATCATTACTGACTGTGTATGAAAGAAAGAGAGATGTAATGGTGGGATTGGTATAAGAACTCAAAAAACCTTATTATGATTAGATTATGTTTTTTAATATACATTCATTAAACTCAATATTGGTTGGTTTCTTATAAGGATCTTATTTGAAGATGGAAGTCTTTGAAGTATAGTCAGACACTAAACAGATAGATATAAACCTTAATTTGCTTTGTTATCAATCTTGTTAGTTTAAACTCTACATTTTAAACATAGAACAGAACAGAAGGAGCTGGTGGTGGAGAAATAGTATAAGTAAATGAACAATACATTACAAACATCAGGTTTAAAGCATATTTTAGGCAGTAAGAGTGCAATAGGATACGCACATACCTGAATAAAAAGGAAGAGGACTCCGAGCAAGGAAATAACCGTTCCAAACATCTGAACGAGAGGAACGGCAAACTCGACAAAAGCGAGTTGAAGGTCGAAGGCCATCAAGTGTAACTGGAAATCAATGCCAGCGAGATGGGCGAGGAGGTCATGGAGATTGACGAGGAGGATGAAGGCCAAGGCGATGATGATGAGAACGAGGCCTGATCGGGCTTCTGAGGAAAACTGAGCAGTGAGGCCAGAAAGCAGGAGGATGCAGGCAATGAGGTAGAAGCCTGCGTTGATGTACTCCAAGCGGTTTTTGGCCAGGCCCGGCCCGTAGGTGCGGAAGTCCCTTGCAGATGCTAGCTTCACCATTTCTTGATTTGTTTTGGTGTGAGACCTGTGGGATTCAGACGAGTGGGATTCGGACCTTACCAGAAGACAAGCAGGTCTGGTGCTCAGATTTTATTTGGACACGTGGCGACGTGCATGGCATTGTGTTAGTTAGTCTTCACGTTGCACTGTGACATGTGGCGTGACCAGAATAAACTGTGGATGGTGCTACATGTTCCAGACTGCTTCCAATAATAGACATGAGGAAATTACAAATTTAACCCTGTTGCTATAAAAGAAGGTTTTCCATGGAAGGGGTGCGGTGCATTTCTGAACATTGGTGGAAGGTATTGCAGTGGTGGTGGGAGGTTCCTACAGTGTTGGAGTGGAGGGTTGAAGGCACTTTGGGT
>Ga0099824_1007936_pt1 | contig 13797 bp, 10 predicted proteins | sample SiratrowhiteBW_FD_76837 | JGI IMG/M metagenome (GOLD analysis project Ga0099824, IMG submission 76837) | Root nodule microbial communities of legume samples collected from California, USA - Siratro white BW | ecosystem: Host-associated > Plants > Roots > Nodule | place: USA: California... | reverse complement strand
TCATATAATATATATATATATATATATATATATATATATATATATATATATATATATATATATATATATCCTGCCATTTAATAACAAATGTGATATGATATTTTCTTATTTTTAAGTGAAATATTATGTAGCCGTTGGTTTCAGATTATAAGTAATAACTAAATTTATATAAAACAATTTAACATAAAATTTTAAGATAATACGTTTATGGATGTTTTCTATATTATTTTCTTGTTAATTTTTATTTAATAAAAAATTTAATTTAATTTGCAAATCTAATATTAAAAAATGTATTCCATAAAAAAGAACACGGTGAGAAAAAACTAAATAAATTAAGTTTATAAAAACTGAAATTAGATGTGTTAGGTTAACATTTTATAATTTAGTGAACAGTGAAAATAATCACGTCATAACAAGTGTTAAGATTGTATGAAGATTATGCTTAGAAAATGTTAGTATGTGTGAAGTATTATTCAATAAACATAATAAAAAATTGAAATTGCTTAGAGCAACCACATTAAAGTATTAGTTATTAGAAGAAATGTTGTATTAATTTGAAATGATGTGATTTATGGTTGTTAAAAAAGTGACATCATAGTTAATCTTTCAACTATCTAAAATTGAAGACTAAGGTTGGGTCTAGTGAAAGCATATATGTCTGACACGTGTTTAGATTTTGTCCGATAAAAAAATATTAAATGCTGTGAAAAATGTAGAATCTGATACACCAAAATTCAAAGGAAAAGTTCTATCTGCACCGAAATAGATGTGATCCTTCTGCATTGGAGCATCAGAGATAAACATTCCTTTGGAAATTGTTATTTAAGACTTACGTTGGACCACTGTTTCCGACTCATAATAAAAAAATCTTAAACACTCAAATTTTACTTGCATTTTCTTTATATTTTTAGTCAATATCCTGTGATTTTATTTACGGAGATTGGTAATTTAAAAAAAAAAAAAAGAATCATATGAAACATGAGAAAATTTTCATTGTGAACTCTAGATTTATTAAAGGAAGTTGTGTCACATTCTAGACTTCAAACTAAAAAGAAAAAGTATCTGAGTCAAATATAACTTTAATTATTACACACGGTTTCAATTGTTTATATTTAAAGAAATTGGTTATCCATTACAAGACTTCTGAGTACCTAATTTTGATATATTTTTTTATAACATACTCTTTTATTTAAAAAGTAATTAATATCTATTACTAATTTTTGTATATAAAGATATTATTTACGAAATTAAAAATTAATATATACAATTGAGAAAATATGTTTTCAAAAATTATAAGAGAAAAATATTTTAAAAAATATAAAAAATTATGAGAAGATCATTAACCTATTTATACGAGACTTAAGTTCAATTTCATGTATGGTATGAATAAAGAAAATCAATTACTCACTCACCGTAATGAAAATAGATGAGTTAGTTCCTAACAACCAAAAAAATATTTTTATTTTTAAAATAAAGATAATAATATGAACAATTATCCGTATAGACAAAACTGATAATAAAATTTACTTCTAATCTTCATTATTAATTTTTCTTATCTACTATTATACACTATTCATTTATAACTTTATTTTGTTTCACTGATCCACAAAATAATCAAACAAATATTAATATATATAATTCATAAAACTAAATTTCTATATTTTTATAATTTTAATTTTAATATTATTTCTTTATAATAATTTCTATATTTTTAACATATATTCTTTTTATTATAATTTTTATAAAATTATCTATTATTCTTATTTTCTTTAGTAATTACACAATAATAAATTTTGTATTTTATAAATAATAATTTTACATAAACAATTAATAATAACATTTTAATCACTTTTTTTAAAATAAAACCAAATATATTAATATTAATATAAATAATAATGTAATAATATAATCTGAAATTATATGATTTTTTCCCAATAAAATTGTAGCATGTTCGATAATTTTTCGGTAGAATTAAAACATATTGGTTAAAAAAAAAACCCTTTTCTTTGAACAATTTCGTTGTCAATACAATATTAAAATATTATACTTTTATCTTTCTTTCCCAGTTTTATCTCTATAATTTCACCTTCCAAAAGTGAATAGAGAGAAAGAGCATCATCATTCACACAAAGAGACAAAAAATAAAGATAAATACTGTTAATGTTCTTCCTAATCCTTATATATACACTTTTAAGATGATTCTTTCCCATAATTATTGGTATTTTAATATTTTCTTTTTATCCAAAAACAATTTTAAAATTTTAAGTCTATTAGTATTTTTTTCAATTATAATCTTATTTAATATCCTATGAGAGGTGACAGAGACAACAGAATAAAATATTGGATCAGAACATTATAGTCTAAATATTAGAAAGAAATACTTTCTTGTTAGACTTAGAGCTGTAATATATCTAATAAAATTTTTCTAATATCACTATAAATTATTAAAACAAAACTTCAAAACTTACAGAAAATATGAACTAAAATAGTTATGAAATCTAAATTTTGTCGTTTTCAGAAGGAACAAAGTCATTCACTGCTCCAATCACATGTTTTGCATATGCATTCAAAATTATCCTGATAAAACACTGTTACAATACTTAGTAGTATTTATTTATAGGGTTAAGAAGAGAAGAGAAAATTGAGAAAGAAAAAGAAAAAAGAAAAAGAAAAACAGAAAGACAGAACAATCTAACAACTTGGTAGTTCCCAGTTTTCTATCCTTTTAGAGGAAAACAGGGATTCTCGGTTACCGAGCATCTCTCTGTTGTTTTCCCTATCTTCTCTTTCCATTTTCTGGTCAACCTTTGTTTCATTGGTTCACTTTTTCTTTCCCTTCCAAGTCTCCCCTTCTTAGCTTCAAGGCTTTCATACCCTTCAGAATTCTTCATGTCAAACTAGACATGTTCTTTTTAGTTTTGGTTTTCTTCTTTTTCTTTGCAGCGTTTTGAAGCCTCTTCCAAGAGTCTCTTGCTCAAGGTATTGATTCTGATTCATTCTCTCAAGCTGCTGTTGAGTTCATATTCACTCTTAACTCTAAGGGTCACCCTCTGTAGTATTTATTCTTCTTTGCCTCTTCATATCTTTTCCGTACAAGTTAACTGCTGAAAGTTCAAACTTTTCCGTCCTCACGCCTCAATTTATTTGATGGGTCATCCCCGGATGGAAAATTCATCTCAATTTACGCTTTCGGGGAATCTGAGTTTTGTTGCTTGACTTGCAAGTGACTTTGGTGCTGTGGTTGGGGAAACAGTGCCTTTGTGGAATTTTGCTTATTTGAGTTTGGTCTTTTTATCTATATAATATGTTGGCTAGCTTTTCAATTGAGATGGGTACTTGAAGGGGTTTGATTTCTTCTTTTGGTTCTGAATTAAGTCAACCAGTTGTTTGACTCAATTGGAAACTATGGTATTTGGGGTCATGGACAACTCAAATGATTCATCATCATCCTTGAGTTTTGTATCGTCTCACCTCTCACATGGTTCTAGTAATCACAACGTGTCTTCCTCTGCCAGCAATGAGCATGGGGCAAATATTGAAATTTTGACTCTGAGTAAGCTCAGTGGAAGCCTTGAGAAGTTACTGGTTGATGCTGAGTATGATTATAGTGATGCTGAGATCATCGTTGAAGACATATCTGTGGGTGTTCATCGCTGTATATTGGCCTCGCGAAGTCCTTTTTTTCATGAGCTTTTTAAGAAAGGAACGGATGGATCAGGGAAGGAAGGAAAACCAAGGTATCTCATGTCAGAATTGGTGCCTTATGGCTCAGTTGGATATGAAGCTTTCCAAGTTTTCTTGTACTATTTGTACACTGGAAGGCTAAAAGCTTCACCAACAGAAGTGACAACATGTGTTGATGAAACATGTATCCATGATGCATGTCGCCCTGCTATCAATTATGCCTTGGAGCTGATGTATGCTTCTGCCGCTTTTCAGATGAAAGAGCTGGTTTTACTTTTTCAGGTATTTTGTGTTTTAGGTTGTGTATTTCCTCATTTATAGTTCTTAAGGAGGATATTTATGATCCTATATTACACTTTTTGTTAGTTGTATATTTCTCTTCTACTACCAAGAAAAAGATAGCTTCGGCTTTTGCTTAACAAATATAATGCAAATGTCTCTTCATTGATGCAGCGGCATCTGCTAAACTTTGTTGAGAAGGCTCTTGTGGAAGATGTGGTTCCTATTCTTATGGCTGCTTTCAACTGCCAACTAGACCAGCTTCTCTCTCGGTGCATTCACAGAGTAGCAAAGTCTGACTTTGACAACATATCTTTGGACAAAGAGCTCCCTCATGAAGTTGTGACTGAGATCAAATCGTGCCGTCTCTCAATGCGGCCAGAATCTGCAGCTGATGAAATGGAAGTGGAGCCTTTGAGTGAAAAGAGTATCAGGAGAATCCATAAATCCTTGGACTCTGATGATGTTGAGCTACTGAAGCTTCTTCTAAACGAGTCTAGGGTCACCCTAGATGATGCATATGCCCTGCACTATGCCTGTGCCTATAGTGATTCTAAGGTTATTCAAGAAGTTCTTGGTCTAGGTGTGGCTGATATTCTTCGTAGAAATTCCCGAGGATACACGGTTCTTCATGTGGCTGCAAGGCGAAAGGATCCATCCATTTTGGTAGCACTGCTGAATAAAGGGGCATGTGCAACAGATACCACTCCGGATGGTCAAACGGCTCTTTCAATTTGTCAGAGGCTGACAAGACGCAAGGATTATCATGAGAAAACTGAGCAGTGTAAGAAATCTAACAAGGACAGGCTCTGTGTTGATGTCTTGGAGAGGGAGATGAGAAGAAGTTCTATGACTGTGAGCATGTCTGTTTCATCACAGTTAACAGCTGATGATTTGCACATGAGACTGGATTACCTTGAAGATAGAGGTATGGCTTTCACTTGTCCCTTGTCTAGGTCACTTTGTTTACATCAATACATTAGTATCTAAGTGTGAGTATAAGTCTTATCTTGAGTAAAAAAATGAGTAAATTAAACAATATATAAGAAAGAGGATCCACATATCCAATGCTTTAAGGTTTTGAGTTGAAAGTGGTGTCATTTTCTGATATGGGTTGGGCTCTTTTATTATGATTGATCTTTCCGGTATTTTTCTCCTCGATTTTCTAATATAATATTAGGTCTGACTTAGAAGTCTGAAAGGGTAAAAAAAAAAAAAGCAGAATTTATTTTTTCCTGTTCAGAAAAAAACATATATATTGGTATAGAATTAGGGAGCTATAGATTCTAATGTGAGTATCTCAAGTAGGGTGTTACAGAGAAACAAGGAAATGAAGACCTTGAATAAAGATCTGTGCACAATCAAATAAAATCCTTCTAATTACATTAATCACAGTAACTAGTTGATTACTAATACATGGCTATGCCAGTAAGTTGTCACAATTTAGGTCTATGCATGCATAAGAATCACAGGGAAACAATAGTTGCATGATGTTTTTCAATTTGGAAGCATGTGAACATGAAATTAACATGCTCCATATGTTGCAGTTAGATTTGCTCGGTTCTTGTTTCCTGCTGAGGCTAAAGTAGCCATTGAGAATGCTGAGGCAGATTCGTCATCACTGTCAGCTTTGAAGGGCACAAATGAGAATCTAAAAGTAGATCTTAACGAATCTCCCTCTGCTCGAACCAGAAAACTTCAGTTAAGATTGCATGCCCTTATGAAAACAGGTATGTCCTAAGACAATTTTGAAATGGCTTCCTATAATGATTGTGGAATATGGAGAACAACACTTGTTCTATTAACACCAAATCAAGCTTGCATGGCCTTGGTTGAAATTTGCCAAAATTTTTAAATTATCACAAGTACGTAATACTAACAAAAATAAACAATTTTGTACAGTTGAGAATGGGAGGCGCTTCTTTCCTCATTGTTCTGAAGTGCTTGATAATTTTCTGGAAGATGATATGCCAGATGTGCTCTTCCTAGAGAAGGGAAGTGAAGAAGAGCAGAGAATGAAGAAAGCACGGTTCATGGAACTTAAAGATGATCTGCAAAAAGCATTTCACAAAGATATGGCTGAAAATAACCATACAGCTTTTTCATCTTCAGTGTCCTCCTCATCATCTTCTACTCGGAGGGAAAGTCTTAACCACAGAGTGAGGAAAAAATGAACTCCATCTTCTGCTAGAGTAGTGTTGCAACTTCCAAGTATAAGAAGAAGCTCTGCAATATTTAGTAAATAAGATGTTCTGTTGAATTAGAGGGTTTTTGCTGATGAACATGCACATTTTTACTAGCTTCATTATATTTCTTATATTTGTTGGACCAGATGAAGAAAAAAGGAAGAACTATTGGCTTGTAGTATATTTGACCTTTTCCAAGAACCAAAAGTACTTGTAAAATTTTACATTGATATCCAGTTAGAGATTGTCAAAATTGAAAATTTTACTTGTACAATAATTATTTTCACACTTGTATAGAAAACTGTTTAATGTCATTTTTTATTGATTATCTTTTTTAATTGTAAGATTGTTATCCTGAAACTTTTTATTTCTCTTCATAAGAATTTATTTATTTATTTTTTACGGAAACATGTTTAATTATTTTAATTCAGAAATTGTAAATATTATGAATTTTCTCTTTCTCATGAAAATTGAAGATTTGAAGGGTTTAATTTTATAAACTAAAATTTTACTGCTATTAGTCTCGCCACATATTAAATATTTAGAGATAATTTTGAAAAAAAAAAACTACAATTGCAAATAAATTTAATGCTAGTAATTTAAATTAATAATTTTAATAAATATGAATTAAACATACTTATCTTAAATTTAGGTATGGAGAGAAAACTCTTGCAACTTTATTTACTAAAAGCATATAAAAACAAGGTAATGGATTTTTCTTAGAAAATAATTATGTTTGCACCGATAAACGGTGAATGAGAAATATAATGTTAGATGTCAAATTAGATTTTTTTTTTTTTTCATCTTGTTGTCAAGAACACGTGAGGAGAAATTGTGATATGATTGTGGTTAGAGACATTGTCCCTAAACTAATTATATATTAATGGACTCCAGCATAACTCTTAGTGGATGTCTCAAGATTTTTTTAATTTTTCCCCTTATTTTAATCATCTGGGTCAGAGGATCTAACTTTCAAAAGACCAAATACTTTCTCCATTTTTATTACATTATGGTCTCAGTTTCCCTTTAAAAAGATTGAGTTACACTTCTTTTCAGAAAGAATGATCTATAATATAAAAATGATTGCATTTATATATTTTATTTATTTATAAAAATAATAATTTCCCAAAATAAAAAGCTCAATATATTTATTTATTTATTTTAAAAAGTGTGTTTATTATTCATATTGCTACTAGGCTAATGAGAAGAATTATGAAGGGCTTTTACTTTCTGCACGTCCATAATTGCTATCTGTACTTCTCATAATTTTAAAATACCTGTGTTACCCTGTTCTTTTATTTGAAAATGGGTTCCTCCTTCATTTAAGAGTCTTGTTAGTTGCAGCTTTACTTCATCGAGATTCAAATAGAAAGAAAAACCATATTATAGTTCGAACCACGACGAAAAACATCCAAAAAGTAATAAAATTCTCAAAGGAGGAATCCACTTTCAAATGAAAAAGCAAGAGTAGCATTTAAAAGTTGTGGACAGTGCGGATAGCATCATGGAGGTGCAGGAAGCAAAAGTTGCTGTGACGTTATTGGCTGAAAGCCCAACACAGCCTAATTGGTAGAAACCCCAAGAAAGTGCGTCCTATATGCTGAAAGGGTATCTCTTTTTATGCAATGCAAAATTTACATTCTAAAGTACCCTTTTCAGAGGGGAAAAAAAAAAGGATGTCGACTAAATTTTTTTAAAAATCATCTTCTGTCAGAGGTTTTATTGCATATAATAATGTAAGATTATCTCCTTAGAAAAGTAGTTGTAATTTCTATTCAAAAACTATATTTTAGTTCTTCGTCAATGTATTTTCTCAAATTTATGGTATATATAATTTTGATCATATTATATAAAGATAAATTATATTAAAAGTAAGTGATTTGTGTGTGTGGAGATGGAAGGAGGAGAGAGACTATAAGAAGTCCTTCATTATGCAAAAGTGTTAAAAGGACTGAAAAGAGTTGTCATCACTAACTTTTTCTTTAATTTTCTATTGAAATAAAATACACAAAGAAACTAGAAACTTTTAGGAAAACAAATATATGAGAACTCTTTTTATGATGTATTAGGAATGGATTAAATGAATGGATTGGCACTGTTCTTGAAGACATGTAGGTAAATTGAGATGTATAGAATTCTAACTAGAAATTGTACAGTCATTTATCATCTCTTAACCATTTTGGTCAAGTTCTGAGGGCCTAGAAATGAAAGACCATAGGCAAGAGGCAGTGACAAGAGCTTCTTGGCTTTTCCTACATATGCCCTTTTTGTGAAGTTATTATAGTCATTGGCTTCAATAGCATCTAATATTTGCCTGTACAACAACAGTGATGCCCACACTGGCCACCTGCTAGCTGAGTTTAGTTCTGCAACTCCCCTCTCTGCCTCATCAAAAAACATCCTTGCCCTCTTTATCTGTCCCTTCATGAATTTCCTCCATTTCTCTGTCACTTTACCTCGGAATATGTCATCATCTGATAGCCCTGCTTGTGCCAATTCATCCTGTGGCAGATATACTCTTCCTCTTCTAGCACTGCAATCATCAACAACAACACCAAATTAGACAACATGGTTTGAATGGTAAGGACAATTAAAACTAGAGTTTAACATAAATAGTGTACAAGTTTTGACATTGTCAATGAGATTTGTGACAAGATCATGCAGAAAATTTCTACACTATTGGTGCATATATAGGCCTAGTTTTACTTTGTTTTTTAGTTGTGTTGCTATTTTTTTTTTTTTTTTCATTTCTTGGTGATTATGGTGAGATACCCTTTTGTGACAAGATGTTAAAGGTGATTTCTTTTTTGTTTTTTGTTTAATTGCATGGCATTGAAGTGTCCAAAAAAAAACTTACTCTTCTCCCACATCTCTGAGTATGTTGGTGAGTTGATTTGCAATGCCTAGAGCCAATGCAGCATTATAAATGCACTCTGTTGAAGCCTTTGAGTCTGGTGCTATCCCCATTACTGGCACACTCATGAGGCCTACTGTCCCAGCAACATAGTAGCAGTAGAGGTACAGCTCATCAAAGTTATCGTATCTTGACTTCCTAAGGTCCATCCTCATTCCTTCGATCATGTCCTTGAAGGGCTGTTTCAGAGAGACAAATTCAATTTCATTAGGATCAGTACTAGCACATAAGTTTCACAATTTTGTTTTGTCAGAATCAGTCACTCCTCTATTTCATATAAGATGACCAATTTAGTTCTAGTATCTAATCCGAACATGTTGAAGGATAAAACTAAGATGTAATTGCATTCGAGTTTTAGTAGGATTACATGCAGAATTGAAATTTCATCAGGGTACTCTCTAAGTAATAAATGTCTGCATTAAAGGTCAACATAAAACTACCAAAATAAAACTCTAACTTTGACTCAGCATAACACAAAAAGTAGCTAAAAAACTTTATGTAAGTATAGTCCTAAAATGATGTAAAGCTCAAACTTTGATTTGGCATGTAAAGTACCTGAATATCAACTGGGTACTTTGAGACAGTATGTGAGAGGGCAGCATCATACATATCATAGGGTCGACCTTCAAAAACATCAGTTAATCGTTGCTCCCACCTGTCCAAGGCCCCAGGGGTGATGTGTGAAGAGTTTGGTCCATCCACTAGCTCATCAGTTCTTCTGCACCACACTGCAGTGCACAATGAATTGTCAAACCAAAGCAAATCTAACTGAAGAAACTGAAAGTAGCAGTAAGTAATGTAATCTTATGAAAGATACCATAAATTGCCCAAATGGCCTTTCGTCGCTCTGGAGTCATCAATTGTGTGCCTAAAAAATTCACAGTTTTGAAGACAAGTCAATTAAACAATAAAACATACCAGTAACAAATATTAGTTAGGATACATTAAGTATAGGATAATGAAGAACCAATGATTCTAAACCATGTAACAATTTCGTACAAAACTAGAACAAAAATTCATTTGAAGAAGAGAGAATGGATGAGAGAAAAAAGCACCTAAGTAAAATGTCTTGGCATACTCAGCACAGACTTCACCACACCGATCATAAGCCACATTCAACAGATCCCCATTGGCGAAATCAGCTCCAACCTCTTTGTCAAAATCTAGACCAATGTTTGTACCCCTTTTGTTCTCTTTCACAAGAGCAGCCTGCTTCAGCACCACTTCATAGACCCTCTCCTCTGAGGATCTTGAGGTCTCAGTTGCCACTGCACCAGAAAAAGCAGAAACCCCAGAAGCAAAGCTGAGTCCTGAGAGCCTCCTTTGGCTTCTGTCACCACTCCTGCCTGCAAAGCTGACCAAGGAGTTGATGTTCTCTTTGGGTCCACAACTCACCCAAACAAGAACACCAGACATCTCAAGAGCAGGGAAACTTGCTTCCACTGCTTGAGGTGCAGCTTCAGAAGCAGTGAAGGAAGAAAATGAAAAACCTTTGTGAATGCAGTTTGGTTAGAAAACTGAGTTTGAGGTTGTTGGTTTTGTGAGGTTGTAACTAATTTTAGAAGCTGACCAAAGATATATAGAAAAGAAATTGTGATTGTCATGAATCCCACATAGCTTACACATGTCAAAATGTATGGACAGTGGCCTTGTAATCCTGAATGTGATCAACTTGGGATCAACTTCTTTGTCTTTTCTGCAACACCCTCATCTCTCTCTCCCACTATTTTTCAGCCAGAATTTTATTTTCTTTTCTTTTACTGCATTATATTTTATAATAATAATAATAAGCAGCAGAAGTTACAATTTCATTTTTTTATGATTTTTTTTTTTAATTTTTTTCCCCAGTATTACTTTGTGTGGTCCAATTTGCTTCTATTTCATGGCTTAAATGTCTTTCAAATTCTTTTCCTAAGCATTACTCTGTCCACATTCAGAGTCGCAAATTTTCCGTCACACACTCAAATTATGTCTTCACTCACATTTTATATTACAATTTTAATCATTTAATTATAGTTTTTCTTGAATTTTATCATTTATTTTTTCATTCATCTATTACATACGCAATGATATACAATAAAACGGAAGAAAAGCAAAGCAAAATATACTTTAATTGATCTTTGTGAAATGATATCGCTTTGACTACATTTCATTTTTTTAACTCTTCATGGCGCTTTAATGATAAAATATGTAATTAAACTACTTTTATTTTGTATAAACTATTTTCGTGAAAAAGGAAAAATATTTTGCAATAATACAAACAAGTTTTGCAGAACTAATGAATTCAACATTAAAAAGATTTGATGGATACATCGGATATTGTCTTAGTGCATATTTGGTCTCACCCCGGACAAACATAAATATGTGATTTATATTTAAGTTGGAATTACTCTGAATAATTTTCGTTTTCATGTTGGAAACATGAACACGAAGCTAAACATGTATTTTAGATTTTCGATTTAATAATAAAATTGACGAAAAAAGTTGGTGTTGTGTCAATTATCTGTTCAAGTGCGATGTCTTTAAAATATTTTTCTTGACATATATTTAAGTAAAAATGTATAAATATAATTAATGTCAAAGTCATAATTAACAAGTATATCTAACACTTTGGTTTAGCAATAAATTAGAATAATATTTGCACTTATCATATATAATATGATGAATTTTGTCTCCAAATGAAAATATTTTCACTTATGGTGAGTAAAGATGCCTAATTTTTTTTTTCTTTCTATAACTTGCAATACTAAAAATGACGTTTATATATTTATAATTGATAATTGCATTAGCATATTCATAAGATATAGAAGATGATATGACATATCAAGAATATGTCTATTCTTCTTGATTTAAAAAGTAACAATATATAAAAGTTGTTCATTACTAGACTTTACAAGAGATTTGTCTATTCTTAATTTTCTTTAAAAAAATGGTTTTGTCTTTATATATTAACGTCTGGTGTTACGTCCATTTGTGAAGATGGCCTATTATGATTTTATTTATTCAGTTGTGGAAGTTAATTATCTTAGTATTATCAGTTAAAAAAAGGGCAAAATTTTATATATTTAAAACTTTCACTTTTATCCCAAATTTAACTCAGGTTTGCCTTAAACTATTGTTGTGTTTGAGAAAAATAAAACTCCTCCTATATGATAATGAACAATAGAGATAACATTATTTTGTTCGATCTTTAACCACCATTATATTTGTCTGCGTACAAGTATCTTCAAGACAGTATATCAAATTAACACGGTTTTCTTATTTTTCAATCTCCCCAATTTGATACAAAACTCACTTGATACCAGCTGAAATAATTGGTTAGTATCTGATTAAGAAAGTTAATCACCTATTACTATAAACTTATGCAAAGAAACAACTCCTATTATTTTTCTTTCTGTCTGTTGTTTATTACATGCGAAGTAGTGTGATTAGTGACCTCACATGTTTCCACAAACATTGTAACAAATTTGAAACACATAAAGTGCACTTCGTTCTTATAGATAACGGTTCTATTAAATTATGAATATTTTTTTAACAAAAATTATATATACTTATCCGAAAAATTTATAAAATAATTCACTTAAGAGAATCAATAAAACAATGATGCTACTCTTTCCTACCACAACCTTGATGCCAATTCAGATGCATGAAAGATTCTGCGAGGAATATGACAAGTTTGGAACTTGTCACATTAACATAAACTCATGAAACAAAAAATATAACCTTAATTAACTATTCATTACAACTATAATTAAAATAATATATTAGTATATGTATCCTTCTTGATGAATGTTTGAGATATGTAATTAATAAAAGGTGATTACTATTAGATTAATAACAAGTTTGGTTTTACTTTTTGTAGTTTAATTAGTGATTGAAGTGTCAAAATGTGTTTGACAAGTATTTGGGCTGTCAATTCAAGAGAGATTGTGACTCTCACCACTACAAAAATGTATGTTATGGTTAATTTAAGTACAATTGTAATAATTAAAAAGAGCTCAATCCTTAACAGAATCATGCTATTAATAGCATCATATGAAAAATCAAATCCCAAGTCGGCAATTTGAAGGTTTATTATCTCACGTAAGTAGTAAAGTGTAGAATAGATTGTTGGAGATGGTTTGGTTTCATACGTTGTTTTGTTGGTTTTGTGTTGAGAGTTATTATATAAAAGTATTTTTAAGCATTTATGAGGGATGGAGTTTAGCGTGGTTTAAGGTCAAAAAGCTTGAAGTGAAGGATATGCTTTCATGCACTTTTGGAATCTGGAAAGAACCTTAGTTGTCATTTTCTTTACAAATTGATTATGCTGAATGTATGTGGTCAACACAACACCACGATAATCATTCACAACCAAATATATCATTCTCATACAACAATAATAGAGGAATTTAGAAAAAAAAATATTAATAATGTTTCATAAGTAACCATATGTTATTTAATGTGTAATGTTCAATCATGCTCACATATTCTGAAAACAATTTGTGTATAATAAAAATTTATGTTCAAATTCTAACAAAAAAACACTCGTAAAACTAACTACGGTAGCAATACCACGATAACTAGTTTTTACTGAGAAAATTTCATGAAAGAAAAAAAAAATTACCTAAAAAAAGCATATATATATATATATATATATATATATATATATATATATATATATATATATATATATTTTTTTTTATATATTTATATTTATATATATTTATATATATATATATATATTATATTTTT
>Ga0099824_1007935_pt1 | contig 13797 bp, 7 predicted proteins | sample SiratrowhiteBW_FD_76837 | JGI IMG/M metagenome (GOLD analysis project Ga0099824, IMG submission 76837) | Root nodule microbial communities of legume samples collected from California, USA - Siratro white BW | ecosystem: Host-associated > Plants > Roots > Nodule | place: USA: California... | reverse complement strand
TTATAAAAAAAAAAATAATATATTTTTTACTTTCTTTTTTTTTTTTATTCCCACATAAATTTTACATCCAAAAATGTTTGTAAATATATATATATATATATATATATATATATATATATATATATATATTCTAGATATATGAGGGAAAGGAAAAGAGAAAAGACTTCAAAATCAAATTTGTTCTTCACAAAGAACTTCAAAAGATATATTACGATCAAACCACAAGAAAGTTGTATGTTTTCACTATAACAACATGACATAATAGCTTATAGTGACTCTCAATAATCGAAAAAGAAATTTTCACTAAAAATGTTAGTTAAATAATTCGATGAATATATCAACAAAAGTACTTTTTAACATCTTTAACATGACAAATGACAACCTAAAAAGTCGCTGTGACATATACCTTTGTATGATCCATTCACAGGCGAAAAAAGGATTTAACTACGTTCTTTACCCAATACTGTATTGATTGATCTATCCAGTAATTAATCATGTTTCGTGTGATAAGAGAGGCATTACTGCTGCTTTCAGAAACAAAAAAAAAAAATAGAACCAAACAATCCTCAAACCTTTCTACAACTTAGAAGCTAAAATAATATAGGTGATTGAAAACTGGAGGATTAATTATACAAAGAAAATAAATTCTTGACTTTGACCTAAAATATAAGAACATTGATACATTTGACAGTGATGTCATTCCATGTGACAGACTATCTATCCCAACCTGATGGCCTCCGCCTCTCTTTGGGTTTAGAACTGCAGCCAAAAGAAAGTAAGAACATTAGCAACCAAATTATGTATCAAGATATATATGCAGCAAATACACATCCGAACACTAACCTATTCGTGCTCTTCTGACCAGGATTTACTCCAGAACCTTGAGTGCTGGAATTTACCGCTGGCGAAGCAGGACTGGGTGAAGCAGTGTGCTGATATGTATTCACGTCACCACCAATTGATCCACCAGATACAAAACCAGGGAGTGCCGGTCTCTTATTAGCGGCCATGCTTGTATTGTTACTGAATCCTTGATTCTGAGAGTTTGATGAAGCAGCAACAAAGTTACTCCTAAATTGTGACATCATTCCCGTCCGCAGAGAATTTACAGCGGCAGATCGAGTAGGAACTGTGTTAGATGGTGCGTTGTTGGACTCAGGATTGTATCCAATCCCCAAGCCAAAATCCACTCCACGCACACCACGTCCACCTCCGCCACCACCTCTACCTCTGCCTTTTTTCCCACCTGCACAGTACATATTAAGAGATCAGATTTAATTACTTGCAAATAAATATCCCGCAGTTTTTTTGCTCAGCAAATTACTATTTCGATTCATAATAACGAAAGTTGCATTTCATACCTCCTTTTCTTGCATCACGTTTCGACCTGAATCTCCCGTCCTATTGAATTACAAGACAAAAGTCATTAAATAAATTCAAGACCTATACAAGGGAGTTGAACCTTTATTATTTCAGATAATCTAAAAATATCAAAAGACATGTTTTTTGAAACATAAATATCACAGCAACAATATAAGCAAAATAAATACAATAGTATTAAAGGAGAAAGGCACCTCCAAGATGAATGCTTTAGTGAACTAATCCTACAGTTATAATAAGATAAATGGTTATGAGAACTAATTTATTATTCTGCAGATGCAAGTGATTAGGTTACAAGGCTTTTGTGCATCAGAGATTACACTGAAGAAGGCAAGATGACAACGTGTAAAGTGCCCCGGCACAATTTTATACTTCCCCGCCCTTACCAAACTTTTCATATCAAATAGATTTTCCTAGTTGTGTACTTCCACCATGGCCTTTGTTTATTATTCAATTCATCAACAAAAAGCCTTACCCATCTATTTTCCACATAACACTATTTATATTTAAAAGAAGTAACTCAATGATTTTAAAACCATTAACAAAAGACAAACTAATTTCAAACAGGCAAATACAGATCATATTTTATTTTTTAGAGAATACAAGTGGGGAAGAAGATCTTAAGATGCAAGGACTTGAATAATAGAAAACTGAAAGTAGAAAACCAAAACAACTAAAGGAGGTTCTGAGTTTTTTAGTTTAAAAATTAGCAATGGGATATCACTCTTGCAAACAAATTTCAGAAAAAGTTTTTGTTCTTGTTTGCAAAAATAAAAAACAGTTTTCAAAGTTAGGAAACAAACAGTCCCTTAGCTCTGATGTATTCAGCCTATTAAACCACCTCAACTGCCATTAACTCGCTCATATAACTCTGCCTAAAACTTATTACTAATTAAATTTTTGCCATGAAAATAGAATTATTATATTGACATTTACAACAAACCAACAAAATCTATAAAAGTATCACGCGAGGATAAAAGAAGATTCGAAAAACCCAGTTGCATGAACCAGAAACAATCAAAGAGAATCTGCAAGCATTAAACAAGTTAAAAGCCTAAATACAGATTGATGAATAGAAGAATATAATCGAAGGTGTTGTTACCTTCATAGCAAGATCCATCAACTCCACAGACACATTCTGACCAGCAGCAACTAAGCTATTGACCAATTCGCCAGCAAACCGTGCTTCTTTCTGAGTTATAAGAGTGTATGCAACCCCATCCTTGTCACCAGCACGACCTGTTCTTCCAATGCGATGGACATGCATGTCCATATCCTTTGCAATATCGAAGTTTACCACTGACTTAATTGACTTGATATCAAGACCCCGGGCGGCAACATCAGTTGCAACCAGCACATGGTAGAGACCAGATTTAAACTTCTGCAAAATATCCATCCGAGAAGCTTGATCTTTATCACCATGCAGGGCAGCAACTTTAAAGCCTCTTTGAGCCAACTGTGATTCAATTTCATCCACAGTAGCCTTTTTTGAAGCAAAAACTAGAGTATCACCTTGATCAATTATTTCGGGTAGCTTTTCCAGAAGCCAAGGCAACTTTTCAGTATCAGAAGGAATCACAGAAACAACTTGAGTGATATCTTCATTTGCCATCCCCACCTCTCCAACAGTTACTCTAATAGGATCAGTAAGGATTTCCCTAGCCAACTTTTCAACTTTGCGAGGCATTGTTGCAGAAAAGAGTAATGTTTGGCGGTCCGGCCTAATCTGCCCAACAATGGACCTTACTTGAGGCTCAAACCCAAGATCAAACATTCGATCAGCCTCATCAAGCACCAGGTAAGTTGCTCTCATCATCGTCAATGCCTTCATTTTCAGCATGTCTATCAATCTACCAGGGGTAGCAACAACTATCTCACATCCAGCTTTGAGTTCTTTGAACTGCTCAAGTTTTGACATTCCACCATAGACAGCAGATACGCGTACCCCATAAGCTTTTGCAAACTTCTTGGCCTCCAGATATATCTGATGAGCCAATTCTCTGGTAGGTGCACATATCACTCCTATAGGCCCCTCTTCCTTCTGAAGCTCAGGCTGATCCATGATATGCACAATCATAGGAAGCACAAAAGAAGCCGTTTTACCAGAACCAGTTTTTGCTATACCAATAATATCCCTGCCCGAAAGCACAACTGGCAAAGCCTGACATTGTATAGATGTCGGCTTCTCATACCCCTGTTTCTTTATAGCATTCATAATCTGTGACGGAAACCCACAGTCCTCAAAAGCCTTTATTGGCTTAGGAACATCAAAACCAGATACACGAATAGCCAAACTCTTCCGGTATTCGCTCACATCCTGCTCACTCATACCTGGAGTTAAATAAAATCATTTATAACAAAGGCATTACATGGCGAAAATGAAAGATGAACCAACGAGCAATGATTAGCTGCATTTGGGTGAACGCTAGCAAAATTTGACTCTGAAGTGATCTGAATTGTGTTTCAATGTTTTCATTCTACGTGGAAGTTATCAGTAAACTCGGTATAAAAGGCTACCAAAAGTTGTTTTGACTCAAAATCAATTCTGGACTAACAATCAGTTCCTCTGTTTATAACCAAACATGTGAACATTTACCTAAAATCAGGCTAGCTAGTATGTCAATATGAATCCAAACACGCCATAATATAATTCCGGGGTTATAGTGGAAGTACCTGATATTGAAGGTGTCTCCTCATAAAAATCCTTATTGAAGGGTTCGTAGTCAATGGAAGAGTGATCGAGAGCAGGAATGGGCTCAATTTTCTTCTTGTCAATAACAATAGGGTTATCATCGGAATCATACTCAATCATACCAGCGTCCACGGCTTTGGCAGCAGCATAAACCTCCTCATCGGAATCGTACCCAGCGTGCAGCGCGTCGGACGCGAGAGTCAGCCCTAAATCCTTCTTCGCCTTCAGAAAGCTCTCCATGGGATCGTCGTCGTCGTCCTTGTACCGGTCCTCGGCCTTCTCCTTCGGCTTGGGCGGCGGTGCCGCCCGCATCTCCTCGTGAATCCCCTCCATGAAGGCGTCGAGAGGGTCGATTTCGTCGTTGTCGTTGCTGTTCTTGTTCCCTTCGTCGTTGTTGTTGTCGTCGTAGTCAATGTTGTCGAGGTCAGTGTCCTCATAGTTGTCGTGCCCGTGTCGGGAGGAGGGAGGGACGTAGAGTCGCTGAGGGGCCTGGGATCGCTCGAAGCTGTAGGTGGATTGGCGGTTTATGCCGAAGCCTTCAAATCCGAACTTTCTCTTCGACATGGTGCGGAAGAGAAAACCCTAGCTGGTGAGGAAAAGTGGAAGAAAATAATTTGAGGAATTTGGGTTTGGGAGAAGAGGGGTGAGTGAGGTGTGGTGTGGATGTTGAATTTGGCGCTTCCGCCAGTGGAACGTTGCAACCAGTGAATTTAGGCACCACCGTGGTCGATTTCTTGTTAAAGGAGGAAGGGGATGACGACGGGCGTAAAGATATGGGTAAACGGGTGCCCGAACCGAGGAAGCCCATTTGGGAATATTAAACTGGGTCATCATCTCAAGGGATAGGCCGCTTCTTCCTGCGCCTCCATAATTTCCTCCTACACCCCCCATATATTTAGAAATACCAAAACTACTCTTCTAAAATGTTCAATTCCAAATCTTCCAATTCATAAGTTAAATTTGTAATATATTTGTATTTTAGATTTATAATTAAATTTTGTATTCTTGTACGATCCATAATATAATTTGTATTTTTATTATATAATTTGAAATATATATTTTTATATTTTGAATTATACAATTCAAAACAAAATTTTTATATTATAGATTTTATAATTTAGAATACAAAATATATTCATTGATGATGAGGTTAGAGGTAGGGGTTACTTAAGTGCTAGCATTACAGGCAGGGGATTGCTCTGTGATGAGGTGGGGTTATTGGAGCGATGAAGAGGAAAATGGGTGAAGAAGATGAATTGAAGGGTAAAATGGTAATTTTGTTTTCTCTGTGTTAGTGCAAGAGAAAATCATGGAAGTGCAAGAAGAAGTGGATAGGATTGTACTGTAATTGGGACGAATAGTTTTGCCCAAAATGAAGAAGATTTTGCTTTCGTAAAAATCCCATATTTTTTTCCTACACCTTCGTTAGGTAGTGGGGGAAAACATAAATTGTTGTACCTTATAGTACAATATTTACTCAATCTTTATTTCATCAATTTACAAATCCATAAATTCTAAGTAAGAAGAAAATCATTGCTTGTAATATGACATCGAAAATTGCTTTCGTGAGATTGTTAGAGAGCTAAAGTTGATATTCCATATGAACAAATTAAGGTTCTAGTTCAAAATTATAGTTTATTATCTTTTTGCATTACTAATCATTAACATGTTTGCAATTGTACGTGGTATAAATGTTAACAACTTCTATCTCCCAGTTAACAACACATAATTACGGTGTATTTGTTTCGCCAGATGAAAACATAGAAAGCGTGGAATAACAAGGGAAATTAGAATACCCATGAATAAAAAATAATTAAAAACAAAATTGGAGAAAAAAATTCCACATAATCTTTCTTCACTCTCTTGCAAAGATTACGGAAGAAAGTTGCCTTTCAGTATATTTATTTATATAATTAATAATAAATAATAATAATAATTAATATAATAATAAATTTAATAAAATTGTAAAATAAAAATAATAAAATATTAATAACACTATAACAAAAAAGTTAAATCATCGACGGAATTTTATCAACATAACTTTATCTATCGGTAAAATATCATTGTTACGATTTTATTGACAGATATCCGTCGTTAAATTTATCGACAGATTACCGACAAATTTATCTTAAATCTGTCGGTAATTACCGACAAACTCAAAATATCATTAATAATTATTGACGGACTCAGAAATCCGTTGATAAATTTATATACAATCAATTTACCGACGAACTTTAGATGTTTTTGATAGATTTGTCTCGTCGGTAATTTTTTTTTTTGTAGTGATAATATTTAAATAATATTTTATCAATTATGTTAGGAAAATTAACTATATTTAATTTTAATTATAATTTTATTTATTAAAAAATTATTTTATCAATTACACCTATAACATCACTCACAAACTTTTATAAAAAATTTCTTCTTTTCTCATCATCTATCCCTTCATCCAAACAACTTAACTTTTCATACACTTTCCTCTCAAACTCACACACTCAACCAAACAAACCCTTAGAGTAGATTATGTGTTTGGTTCATTTAAATCATATAATGAGATAGCTCTATGTGTAATGACAACAACATCATGTGTTGTCAAAACATATTGTATTTTGGGGAATATATAACATTTACATACAATAATTTAGTTGTTACTTTTAAGATTTTTTTTAAATAGTTGTTATTGTAATCATTACAAGAGATATGTAAATTGATTATCGACATACTTTTGAGAATAATTATAATTAATGTTGATAATATGTTTTAAGGAAATCCTACAAAAGAAAGAACTCACATTATAGATAGATTTAGTCATCTCGAATAACGAACGAGCAATGGAATCAATTTACACTTACAAGTTACATGTTTACATGTAATATTTTCAATATTTTCTACAACTTAACAAAACACACACACACGCACACCCATACCCATACACGCACATGTAGACACACATAAAATTAATTGGATTAATTTAGTAATTGAATCAATATCGATTAGATTGTGTTGTGGAATTTCTGAATCGATGTTCAAGTCGAAATAATATTGTTATTCACAGTGGGGATATCTCAGTCTATTTAACCTACACATGTAAAGACTTCTTTTAAGAACCCATGAGGGATTTGAAAGAGCCGAAGAAAGTTCGGGTTGGTTTTTATTACTTGCATTTATTTAATTTGTTTAAAACTCTGTTTTTATTTTATTACTTGCATTTATTTAATCTATTTATAATTTTGTTTTTATTTTATTACTTGCATTTGTTTAATCCGTTTAAAATTTTCATTTTTATTTTATTACTTGTATTTATTTAATCTATTTAAAATTATATTTTTATTTTATTACTTGCATTTATTTAATCTGTTTAAAAATTTATTTTATTTTATTACTTGAATTTATTTAATCTATTCAAAATCATATTTTTATTTTATTACTTGCATTTATCTAAACTATTTAAAATTATAATTTTATTTTATTAAATTTAATTATTTTATTAAAATCCTTGAATTCTTTTAAAAGAACGATTGAGTAGTCTCTGGAAGAATGACCTAGGTTAGCTATATTACAAATTTAGCTTCCTAGTTTAGGGGCGCGTTCGGCAACGCGTATCAAATTTTGGCATCGTTGTCGGAGACTCCTCATAGTTCTTTATTTTATAATTTTTCTTTTATTTATATTTTTGTTACTAGTTACTATAATCAATGCTAATGTACGAATAGGAGCAAGGCTTATGAATTGAATATTTATTATCCAGAGATAGAAAGGATTTTTTATCTGTTGAAGAAGACTAAAACTCAATCTAAACACGCACCTGAACGTGAATATGAACTTCATCACAATCATGCATTTGATTTTATTTTTTTAGATTGTAGTGTTAATAGGAGTAGTCATAGTCGTTTTAATTCTCAACTGAAACTGATGGTTGGTAACTTGCGATCCAAATGAGACGGTGGTTTTGTGATTACCAATATTTTTTCATATGGTGCAGTAAAGCTTACTGATGAAAGGACAGGGAACACACTTCTAGTGAACGGACAGGGAACACATTTCTAGTGAAAGGATAGGGAACACATTTCTAGTGAATGGGTAGCGTTTAAAGCACTATGATGAAGGTGTTCCTAGAACAGTGGAGGAGCAAGACGTGGAGCTCACTAATGCCACGTATCTAAGAAGCGACGAGGGATTTTTCTCTCTCATTTGATTTTTCTTTTCTTGTTTCTTTGTATTTTATCTTATTTGTTTCTTTTGTATTTTCTTTCAGTTTATTTCATTTTTTTGTATAGTTACTTCTCTTAGAAACTGCAATTTTGTTTTGACTGGTACCTTCTCGACATTCTACTTTTTATTAGTATTAAGCTCGAAATTAAACCCCTAATTTTTGGTTGATTCACTTGGTTGAATTATTTCTTATATGAAATTTGATAAATGTCTTAAACCGATTATGCACTCGACTTTTATACATGTATGACATTTTATGACCTTGTGAGCTTATTTGGGTCTGCATGAATGGATTCATCTATATACCATTCTCTTTTCTTTCTTATGTGACATTACCTCTCATGAATGTTGTTTTATAGAACTTGCTCTCACTCGTTTTCAAACTGTATCTTTACTTGTTTGCGTTATTATGATTGAGACATTTTTATTGTTTCACCTACTTAACTATACAATCATCCTATACACTAATATCCTTTGTCAACCTCTTTGAGCCTATATAATTTCATTCTTTCATTTAGATCATTATAAGCCTGTGTAAGACCATTTATGTCTTTTCTTGTGATTATTAATTGAGCATGATGATTTTCTTTTAGGTTATGTAAGCTGCTAAGTGTGGGGGATGCTCGAGACGTGCAACATTCTAGGTGTGGGGGGAGGTGAAGATTGATTGACCATGTATGGTTGAAAAAAAAAGAAAAAAAAAGAAAATAATAATAATAATAAATAAATAAACAAAAGAAAAATATTCAGCGAGAACTTGGGTTGGATATATTTGAGTGATTTGAATTTTATTAGGTAGTATTCATGATCAATTTGATTGATTTTTGAAAAAAAATATATATGCCATGCTCTTTTAACAATATTTGGAGTTATTTTACTCAGCCAAAAATAAAATGATTCCTACCCGTTATCTTAACCTCATTACAACCTTAATAAAGTCTTCTTAAATGATGTAAACTTGTGTTTCGGAAGTGGATAATTAGAATACTTGCAAGCCTATGGCAAGACAATGTTCATTGAGATAGTTTTAGTGTTATATACCTTCCCTAAACACTCAAGAGTGAGAGAGATACACTATTTTGGGAAGCCAGCATGACTGTCAATTGCATAATTGGTTGTATAAATTGATTAATTTGATAAGAGAGAAATCCACACTTTGTTTATCAACCTTTGAAAATAAATTTTGATTTGATATTCCTTGCTCAAATACATTTTTATTGGTAGCTTGTTGAATATGGTTACAATCTTGATTATTTAGCCTTTATTTTATGTTATTTAGGTTTAGATTTTGTTTATGAGTACAAAAGGACAAGTGTGGGGAATTTGATAATTATTTTTTTTACCACTTTTTCGATTGTATAATGATAACCATAAAGATAAATCAGTTGATAATTATTAGAGTTTTACACCATCTTTCTGGAATTGGGCCAATTAGATTTTAGTTAAATGTTTGTTATTATTTTAACACCATTCACAAAATTTTAACAGATTTGAGTGTGTTTCGTATTTTGTCCATAACTTTTGTCACATAACTCATATTTACTTGATTTTTGTTTCTTTTTGTGCAGATAACTTAAAGATCTACAAATATTATCCAAGGGCCGAGGTCAAATTCGAACTGGAAAGTAGTTAAAATTGGACTTCAAGTCGGTACATAAAGGCTATACAGTAAGGAGGCACCTAAATATTTTCAACAGATTTTTTATGGAGGGTTATTTACTCATTTAATGTTTTAGGTTTAATTTTGTATAAATACAGATCTCTCCGTAAAGCCCAGACATTGACATCACAGTGTAGATAATCACATACAGTTTTTTCTTTCTTTCTTTTTCTTCTTTGGTATTTACCTTTTCGCCTTGTTGTGTGCCAATCATGATTATGAGTGACTAATTATTCCGCTCAATTTGATCTCCAAGTACCTTCCTGTTTCTTAATCACAAGGATTGTGTGTTGTAATTCTTTCCATAATTACATGCTCAATTACTATTTTAATTTGATTTTTTAGATTTAATAGTTTAAATAATTTAGTAACTGAACCAATATCAGTTGGATTGTGTTGTGGAATCTTTTAACAAATATTCAAGTCAGAATAATATTGTTGTTCATAGTGGACGATTGCAGTTATTCATCATATTGTGTATTCGATGAGATGCTCAATGATTGTGGAGTGTTTGAAATGTTAAATAGGTGCAAAGATCCTGGTCTATTTAACCCACACATGTAATTCAGACTTTCTTTGAAGGAGCCAATAGGAGATCTTGGAGAACCGAAAAGAGGTTGAATTGGTTTTTATTACTTGTATTTATTTAATTTGTTTAAAATTTTGTTTTTATTTTATTACTTGCATTTATTTAATCTGTTTATAATTATGTCTTTATTTTATTATTTTTATTTATTTAATTTGTTTAAAATTTTGTTTTTATTTTATTACTTGCATTTATTTAATCGGTTTAAAATTTTGTTTTCATTTTAATACTTGAATTTATTTAATCTATTTAAAAATCTGCTTTTATTTTATTATTTGTATTTATCTAATTTTTTAAAATTTTATTTTTATTTTATTAAATTTAATTATTTTATTAAAATACTTGAATTCTTTTAAGATAACGACTAAGTAGTTTTTTAATTGAAAAAATGAGGGCACATAATATACACAGTACAATTAGCTAAATAACAATTAGCAATTAAAAATAGAAAAATAAATAAGATAAAATACATAAAATTATCTATATTAAACCTTTTTAACCATCCTTTTTAACAAGAACATAAAAAATACATAAAATAGATAGAAAATTAATACAAAACTTTTTAACAAGAACATACAAAATATTAAAATATTTGGCTTATGCAAATAGAGAAATAATGCAAGTAGTATTTTTAATATATATATATATATATATTATTTTCACCAAACGTATCGTTTTATTTTTATTTTTCTTTTTTGGTATCTTAATATATATATATATATATATATATTCTTTTATAGTAATTATACCTTAATAAAGAATTAGTTTATTTCCATTTGAAACCTTGTTATGCAAGAAACATATTTACTTTTATTTTATTTATTTTAAAAATGTACAAATTTGTTCGTGACAATTGGACTCCAAAACAAACTATGGTTTGAAAATCAATTTTGGAAACATTGTAAAACTCACGTAAACTTATCTTCGCCTAACTTAGGTTTGCCTAACTTAGGTTGGTTAAACCAATAATAAGAGAAAAGCATGAATTTTATGACATTCATCTTACTTTATATCATAAATCAAACAAATTCAACCTTATACCATCATTTCTTTATTGTTTACTCTATTGTTTTGTCATTGACAAATTCAATTCTTAATCCAATGTTATTTCGGATATGACCTATAGTCTCTCTTTCTAAAGTGGCGTAAAAAGATTCAGAGAGTTTTCTATCTCAAATAAAGAGATTTTAATAATGATATCAAAGATTCTCTTAAAGCCATTTCCAATGAATAATGTACAAGAGATACACTTAAATGTCCAGATACATATTTTATTACAGTTATCAGTATATTTATAGAAATTTAAACATTTTTACACTGTGTTACCCATAACTGTATCGGGCTATATACTTTAAAATTAAAATAATATAATGTTTTAAAAGACATGCAAACATTATAATTCATATTCATTTATTTATTTTTTTTTAGAATTTATTTAACTTTTAAAGCGAACCAAAAAGGGGTGTTGGTCCAACATAGGATGGAATCAAATAAAAAATTATCTGATATAAATACCAGTTTGACGTGTCTGATTAGTCAAACCCCCACTGAAACAACTTACCAACCGCAACCCAATTGTCTCTATCGTAGTGCTAGCCACCCTTTTTAGGCCATTACCGTTTATTTGTTCTTTTCCGTTAAGCAGGCACCTTTGGGTCCCGCATTTAAAAACTCTTCGCAACTGAAGGAAAAAAACAAAAATAAAAAAAAACCCATCAGAACCAAATTAATTCATTTATATCAGAAAAGAAAAACCCACTTTCCCAGTGCTCACTGGAAGACGCCATTTACGCTCGAAATCACGTGTCTCCGATTTGACTCCGCTATGACGAGCTTGACTCGGAGCTCACTGTCTCAACCCGGAGCTACATCTTCGATTAAATTTCCGGGTTTCGATCCACCTTCGCTTCCTGTTACCGACGGTCCTTGCTCCTAGATCTGAGCCGTTTCGGCAATCAACGGTGACGGTCATGTCAACCGGTAATAGCCTGTTCGGCGTTCTTCCTTCGTTTAATTTATGTTTTCTGTTAGTTTGCTCAATGAACGAGTAGTATGCATTGCGATGTATTAGAATCGGAGTTTTGTGTTTGAGTTGTTTATTTGTTCTAGTAACTAACAAACCTAATGGAGCTACAATTTGGAGTGTCGCGTGTGCTGTCATTTCCTTTTGAGAGCTGCTGCTGAATCAATAAGTGGTGTTGTGCATTCAGCTAAATTGCTGCACGTAGATCAATAAGTTGTTTGGATCTGTGGTGAATGGACTTAGAGCTTCCTTGCTCTGTAGTTGATCTAGTGAAATTTGTTGACGTGGTGTAGAATGTTGATCAAGGGTTGCAATTCTTGATGTTGCGGTAAATTGCAGATAAATGCTGCCAAAATCTTTAAGATCTTGGTATTGATGTTGCACTATGATCGCCCTTGCATATTGTCTCCGTAGGCATGGCCCTGTGATGACGAATATCACTTATTGAGACTAGCTGAAGTTTTGTTCGTTTTGTAATCTGTGTACTAACCATCTTTTGATTATTATTTTTGGATGAAGGAGGTTAAGTGAAAAATACTGATGTTAAAAGAAAAATACTCATTATGCAGATTTGCTTATTGTCACTGATTTTTCTTGAGAAACAATCATAATTCAGTTTAGGCTATTTTTCAAGATTTTTTCTTTCTTTTGCATTTTACCTTTAGTTAAGTACCCTTGATAGTTGATTTTGGCCTTTTACTAATAATGCAGGTATATTAAAAATGTTTCAAGGTTTGCTGCTGAAATGGATGCTTATATTATCTTGCCTGGCATTTATGATTGTGGTTGGTGAAAATGATAAAACAATGGAGCTCCCTTCTTTGTATGATTCTAGATCACCTTTGGGCTTTGCTGTTGTTCATGATCTACCCCTACCAGCAAGTCTCCATTTGTCAAAGCATGTGCTTTCTCAAGGTGCACCAATTGAAGCACTGTCACCAGTCAGTCCTCCTTCATATGGTCCTTTCTCAAGTAATGGCCAATCCCCTACAAGTTCACGTTTAACCATACCTTTCAGAATGAAGAGTGAAATGAAACCTCCAATTTCTGGCTTTAAATATATTGCTCCTGTGCACTCTGCTGCAGCTGCAGGCCCTTCTGCTTCAACTCAGCCACCATTGTCTCCTTATGCTTCCAGTATGTCATCACTTTTTCTTCTCATAGATAGATATTTTTTTTTTTTTTTTTTATTTTGCAATAGTTTTCTTTTAAATTTTTTTTTTTTTTTTTTTCAAATCTAACCT
>Ga0099824_1007923_pt1 | contig 13814 bp, 7 predicted proteins | sample SiratrowhiteBW_FD_76837 | JGI IMG/M metagenome (GOLD analysis project Ga0099824, IMG submission 76837) | Root nodule microbial communities of legume samples collected from California, USA - Siratro white BW | ecosystem: Host-associated > Plants > Roots > Nodule | place: USA: California... | reverse complement strand
ATATATATATATATATATATATATATATATATATATATATATATATATATATATATATATATATATATATATCTATATATATAACTATTAATTACAATGACAATTAATGCATTTTGAAAATATACTAAATATAAAGATTCTCCTTAATTACACAGTCTTATGACTTTAATTTACTCGTAAAAATAAACCGTACTTCCTCTTTTCTTATATAATAGTTGTTTTTCAAAGAATAATTGTTTTTTATTTTTTATTTTTAAAATTTTAAGATAACATAAACTTACCTTTTCTCCCTTTTATTACACATTGAAATACATCTTAGTTTAGTCATGAGTGTGTACCCTCACCACTTCATCAAGATCTTTTTCTTTCTTAATAGCTTCATTCTCATTCATCACAATCAACTCAACTCAAATACAAATCAAAATTTTAAAGATCATGTTCAAACATTCAACTAGAAACATTTTGCCTATTTCTTAAAACTAAATTTCAAAAATCACACACAGAAGAAATATAATAAACCCAGTACCCTCAGGTTATCCTACCGAATGACGAACTGCTCTTGCATAAAAATTATATAATAAATTTAATTTCAAAATATACTTCTCCATATAAGATTTAATAAAAATATCTTCATAAAATTATAGATAAAATAAGAAAAAATAAAATAAAATAAAGTTTTTCCATCAGTTCACTAGGGACTCACACCACCTGTCAAATCTTCTGCTCACGTGTAATACACGATCATCGCATATTTAACAACAAAACAAACACCACAAAAAAAATAAGGGTAAGCTAGAGAGTTAAAAAATTACATTTTCATAAATTAAATTTCTATCTCAACCAAATAACAACAAAACAAGCTTTCATAACTCATCTCATAGATCATAATATCATTAACACTACATCACACACGTGAGACACCCATATGATCTGGTCTAGACGCTTCTTTTTCACACTGTAGCGCAGTCATATAAACTTAATCCATATTATCTGGTCTAACCGGTTCTTTTTTACACCGTAGCACAATCATATAAACTTAATCCATATGATCCGGTTTGACCGATTCTTTTTCACACTATAGCGTGATTATATGAATCCTTTAACCCACATGATCTGGTTTGACAGGTTCTTTTTTATATCGTAGCGCAGTCATGTGAATCTATTAATCCATATGATCTGGTCCAACCTGTTCTTTTTCACACCGCGACACAATCATATGAACTTCTTTCGACTCCCACCACCTAGTCATCTTCATCTATGATTCCAATGCTCATTCGACTCTCACCATCTAGTCATCTTCATCTATGATTCCAATGACTAGTAGAGTCAAGATTTGGATAGTCTCCCCACACCACATCATTCACAAACATTCATTCAATTCATATTTAATAAAATAAATAATTATAATATCCATAAAAATATTCAAATTAGCTTCCTTTTCCCAAATTCACAAAATAAGTAATTACAATATTTATTAAAAACATACATTCAAACTAGCTTTCCTTACCCAAATTCACAAAACAAGTAATTATAATATTTATTAAAAATATTCAAATTAGTTTTTCTTACCCAAATTTACAAAACAATTAATTACAATATTTTTAATGATGTTGTCTATCTTATTGTTTAAGGAACCTCCAAACTTCATTAGATACATTTTTTTTTGTCTATAACAATACTTACAGATATATCATAATCAATTATATACACCTAATAATTTATTATAATCAATTATATACACATAATAATTTATTATCCTTATGATTTTTGACTCATAATTTATTAGATAAACATCATAATCAATTATCTTTTTTTAATTTATAATTATTAAATTAAGTAAATAATCGATTATACACATATATAATAAATGATTTCTTATTTATTTATATCGATTATGCTTGGTTTTTTTTTATAAACCTATGTAAATTGGTCAAAGAGGATATGTGAAATGCACAATAAGATATGTGTGAGTAGGGAGTGCCTGTGTCTTCTCCCAATTGTCACCGTGTATATATATATATATATATATTTTTTTTTTTCTTCAGACGTATGCAAGGAGGATTACCTTATCTTTCACAAATCAACATTTTTGTTTTTCTTCACATTACTTGATCCAAACAAGATGACAAAGATAACTCCTGTTAATCACAGTAAACCGCCTAACCCAAAAACACACGTACATGCCTACTAGTAATTTGTTCTGTTGCATCTTTTGTTAATGTAATATTTATATTTTTATTATATAAAAATACTTTTTTTATATAATTGTATTTTCGTTTTGCTCAGATGTACCTAATATAGGATTGTATAAAATCAAACCTAGCTAGGCCTTGTTTGTCCGACCATTTATGACTATTGTCTGAATTCGACGCCGTCCACTTTAGTTGATTGACAACGCACCACATCACTCTCAGATACCACTATACTGTGCTAAGATAATGTTGCAAAATCAAATAAAAAGAAAAAACAGAAAATATAAAATAAATAATTGACGTGACATACAAATAAAATAACTGCGAAAAGTGTTATAAAAAGTATATTGAAGAAGTTATATTATTCATTGTGCAAATAGATGTCAAAGCTTTCAATAAATGTTTTGAGAAAATGACATGTCATTTCGTAAATTAAATCAATTACTTAAATAATTCCCGGACATTCAAGAATAACACACAGTTGGAACTAGAAATAATAATCATAGATGATTGATAAATAAAAATAACAGTATTTTTCTTTTCCTTTATCTTATTGTGTCATGTTCATCAATAATTTGAACATGCAGAAAGGAATTAACCCGCCGCACTTAACCCTAAAACAGTGGCTTAAGCTTCGTTGACTCAAGTCGTCGTTCAGAGCAAAGTCTTGCATTTCAAGATCTCTGGGCTCCACATCGCCGGCAAGAGGAACTTCCTCTTGTTAATGCCGTGCGCATTGTAGCTCGCCCCCGTCGCCCGGTCCACCAGAACCTGACCCGGGTAACCCGGATACGCCCCGCTCCCGAAAATCCCTGCGCACGCCGAAACGGCCTCCAACGGCAACGTCGGAGGACCCTGATAATACCCACCGTGGAAGGGGTTGGTCACTGTTCCCGCCAACAGTGTTGCAATGTTTATGATCATGCCGTCGATGCCAACGTCGCCGTTAGGTGCAATTAACGGCTGCGTCCCGTATCATATTATGTTGATGGAGAAGTTCCCCTTGAGGAGCACCCCGTCGTGGTATCTGAGCACCAGCTTCTGCTCATCTTCCTCCTCCGCACCCATGCTGGGCTTCAGGAGTAAGAGAACACCACACAACACCATAGCTAACAAGCTTTTCGAATCCATTTTCGTAGGTAGATATTGTTTGTGTTGTGGACGAAACCCTATTTATAGGTACCATGCATGTGCCTTTCTCTCTAATGCTTATATTATTGCCATTCAGATTTTTTATTACATTTTTAAAATATTAATCACCTGTCATAAAAGTCTTTTTAATGAGATAACTTCAATCTATGTATTCTTCTTATTCAAACAAATACTAATTAATTATTATAATTTTATAGTAACATTTTAATATTAATCGCCTGTCATAAAAGTGTTTTTAATAAGATTTTAATATTATAATTTTATATTTAAAAAATTAATTAATGATATGAAAAAGATTAATCATTGTAAATTAATTTTAACTTCTAGAACAAATTTATAATTGCATATTTTTATTAATTTAAAAAATTAACTATATATAATAAATTAATTATATTTTATTTTAAATTATTTTTAACATAAGAATTTTTTTTAATATTACAGTTTTATTAATTAAAAAAAATTAAATTATCTAACACATATTACTTCATTTACAAAATTTTACAATTTTTTTCTTTTAATTTTATTTATTTTTCAGAGTCTTTATTTCAAAATAAACAATTTGATTAAACATTGACTCTCACTACAAATTTATTGCCGGGTAGTCAGTGATAAGTAAAAATTTCAAGGTACTTATATCATAAAGCATCCTGGTGAAATTTATTAACTATTATATATTTTTTCTTAATTTTTATTTCTATGATGTGACAAGGTACTATACAGGTCTTTTCATCAAGTTTTCAGAAGTCATTTTTCAAAGCTCCACTAAGTAACTAAATCATAATGTGAACAAAGGATTGGCAGCAAAAATTGTCTTTTTTCTTAGGGAAAACATTTTTATGTCATTCCAGTTACCAGACAAAGTATAAGCTTAGGCATGTTGATTTTTTCCTCAAAGTACTAAATATTAAAATAATTTAACCATAGATAAAATCAATTAATATCAACGAATTTTTTAAAGAAAAAATATGCCTGAATTTCTCCATATTAATGAATCAAAAGAAACAAAATATAGAATACATTTGGAGTAACTTCTCTATAAATATTTTTAAAATAAAAACTATGTATTTATGTGTGCAGAACGCGGTTGTTTTGTCTCATTAATTACTCTGTTTAAGGCCCTTTAAATTATTCCTAAAACTAAATAGAAACTTTGTTCTCTTTTAATAATCTATTAGACAAGTAACGCAATTTGAAAAAATATAATTAATATAAAGGTTCTGCTTAATTACACTGTCTTATGACTTTAATTTACTCATAAAAATATATTGCACTTTCTATTCTTTTATATAATAGTTTATTTTAAAGAATAATTGTTTTTTATTTTTTGTTTTTAAAATTTTAAGATAACATAAACCTTATTGCAGTTATACCTTTTTTCCCTTTTACCATTGAACACATTTTGGAGAGAATGGGTACTTAATTTATCATAAAACTAAATGCAAACCTTTTTTTTTTTCTCTTTTATTAGACATTTATTGTATTTTGAAAAATGTAATAAAATTAATTTTATCTTTTATTACAGTGCATTTATGACTTTAATTTTACCATGTATTGTATTTTAAAAATATAATAATAATATAAATGTTATCTATAATTACAGTGCTGTTATGACCTATTTATGAAAATAAATTGAACTTCTCTTTTCCTCTATATTAGTTTTTTTTAAGGACAATTTGTTATTTTTATTTGTCATTTTTAAAATTTTAAGATAATATAACCTTTTCTTTACATTTATACAATTATTTTATTTTTTATTATGCATTAAAAGTTATTTAGAAATGGAAATTTAAAAGGACTCTAATCATAATTTATTTAAAAATGTATTGAAATAGTATTTTGATAAATATAATAAATATACAATGGTCTATTTTTATAGCATTACTATCATAACTTAATTTAATTATAATCTTTTTTCTTCCTTGCATTAATGGGTCTTTATTTCATTTGAAAAACTAATACATACGCAGAGGCTGGCCCAGACATATATACTTTTGAAGTACGATTTAATGTTCTTCTGAAAATATTAAAAAATAAATTTTATTCAATTTAATAAAATATTTATAAGACTCTTTTTAATAAAATATGTTTAGAAGAAAATACATACTGTTCTCTTTAATTCCATTTCGTTTAACACTTTTATTTATTCATAAAAATGTCTAAAATATTTATGTGATTTAATTTACCTTTGATTATACTGTTTTTTATCATTTAAATTTATTTATAAAAACTAATTATAAAGTATTATTTTATTTTAGAACTTAATGAATGACTAGAGGAAGGATAAAATATTTTAAAAAATGAATAAAAATACACATTTATTACCGTGTTATTTTGTTATGTTTAAAGTGGATGTGAAAATTGAATACAAAGAATGAGAACATGAGGAAGTGTAGTCTCTCATAGTTAAAATTATGACTTTAAATAGTTTATAAAATTCAACGTTGGCACTTTTGGATCATAATATAACAGAAATTGAATTATTGGAATTCAAAATATACTAAGCATAGATGATTGATAAATTAAATTATTGAAATAGTTTAATCTTTTTCAATGATTGAGCATACACAAAGGAATTTAAATGCCACACTTAAACACAGAAACATTGACTCAAGTCGTCCTTCAGACCAAAGTCTTGCATTGGAAGGTCGATGGGTCCCACATCGCCGGCAAGAGGAACTTCCTCCCGTTACTGCCGTTCGCATTGTAGCTCGCCCCCGTCGCCCGGTCCACCAGAACCTTACCCGGGTAACCCGGATACGCCCCGCTCCCGTAAATCCCTGTGCACGCCGAAACGGCCTCCAAGGGCAACGTCGGAGGACCCTGATAATACCCACCGTGGAAGGGGTTGGTCACGGTTCCGGCCAACAGGGTTGCAATGTTTATGATCATGCCGTCGACACCAACGTCGCCGTTAGGTGCAATTAGCGGCGGCGTCTGTGGGCCGTAAGGGGGCTGGTGGAAAGGAAAGGCGCATTGGCCCGGACACTGGGTCTCGGAGTTGCCGACCCAGATGAAGGGGATTGTTTTGGCAATGGCGTTGTGGGTCCCACATCGGCTACTGCAGAAGCCGTCCACTGCAACGTCTTTTGCGGTGAGAACAAGGTTGATTTCTGAGGAGTATTTGAAGCGTGATGCGAGGCTGTGTAGTTGGTTTTTGCTGAGACGCTTTCCGAGGGAATATTGGTCATCGATTTGCTTTCCTACGGCCAGCGTTGTGGAGCCGCCCTTGTACTTCTCCGTCGTCTGCCACCACGAGGCCACGGAGGGTTGTGCAGCCCCGGCGGGGAAGCTCAACGAGTTGATGAAGTCAACGATTATGGAGCGTTGGGTCGGGGTGAAGCTCCCGTACCATAATATGTTAACGGAGAAGCGCCCCTTGAGGAGAACGCCGTTGTGGTATCTGAGCACCAGCTTCTGCTCAGCTTCCTCCTCCGCCCCCATGCTGGGTTTCAGCAGTAAGAGAACACCACAGAACACCATTAACAAGCTTTTAGAATCCATTTTCATAGGTAGATTATGTTTGTGTTGTGGACAAGGAATACCAGTGACTAGAGAACCCTATTTATAGCTATTCTGCATGTCTTTCTCTCTAATGCTTATATTATTGCCATTCCAAAATTTTTAATACCTTTTTTAAAATATTAATTACATGTTTACAATTATGTTGCAAATTTATGATTTTTAAAAGAACTTGAAAACTGATAAATATATCTTTTAAAACAATTTGATTAAGTAAACTATTTTCCTTTTACATTACAACAAAAATATGTGTGTGCAATTAGAAATTAGGTAAAAATGGAAAAAATAAAGAAATAAAATGGTCTAAAATTAAAAAAAAACAAATAAAAGAAAATAAATTTGAAAAATATAATACTTGAAAAATAATACACTGAATAATATTTTCATGCATTTATGTAAAATGCGTTTGGAAACAGTATATCAGTAGTAGGATTGTGCAACCCATGCGTTCAGCACGGCACAAAATTTTGTATTGACTAGGGCGGGTCCCACAATGACTTGTATGGTCCAAAGTTCATCAAGTTAATTGTTATAAAATTAAATTAGTCATTCAAGGGAATTAAATTATACAATTGTTTAGATGTAATACAATATATTATAAGTTGAATTAATTGAATTATATTACAGTATTTTTTTATTTTAAATTATTAAACTATTAAGTATATTTTTAAATATCATAATTTATAATTCAAATAATTTTGTTTAGAAGTAATTCATTTTTTTAAAATAAAATAATGATACAGTACAACATCTTTTAGTTTTAAAATATTTGTAACAGTTACTGCAAATTGTAATATCTATGTTTACAGTTATTTATCTAAATGTAGACATAAGAGTGTGGGGGTAATATGTGGCCCGTTTTCCTTCTTTATATATTTTATATATATAAATAGTATACAATGGACGTTTTCTTTTTTAATTAATGTTGCCCCGCCACACTGTGGCCCCTTTATTGGTATTACTAATCTAAATACTAATTAGAGTTGTGTGTCAACTAAAAGAAAATGATGGCTAGCCCAAAATCATGGCTAGACCAAAACCATGGAAAGAAAAAAACCACTAAGTATATAAAAAAGCAAAATAATAAAACTAAAGGGTTTATGCTTATGTTAAAAAATAAAATAAGAAAAAAAAAACTAAAATCGAGATATACAAATTACTCCATCATATCTTTTTTAAATCTACTAATAAGTTTTTTAACTACACTAAAAACATTTTTTCTCAATCTTTCAGATTTTTTAAAAATCTAAACACACTTTTCTAACACCTACAATCATTAGATGACATTGTTTCACTTCATTAATTTAGTATTTAAAAAAACAAAGTACAAGATATGTAAATTCGTCAAATAAGATATGTGAAATGCACAATAAGACATGTGTGAGTAAGGAGTGCCTCTATCTTCTCCCAATTGCTACCGTGTATATTTTTCTTTTTTTTTTCAGACATACGCAAGGAGGATTACCTTATCTTTCACAAATAAACATTTTTGTTTTTCTTCACATTACTTGATCCAAACAAGATGACAAAGATAACTCCTGTTAATCCATTCACATGAACAGTAAACCGACTAACCCAAACACACACGTACATGCGACTAGTATAATTTGCTCTGTTGCATCTTTTGCTAATGTAATATTTATATTTCTATTATATAAAAATACTTTTTTTATATAATTGTATTTTCGTTTTGTTCAGATGTACCTAATATAGGATTGTAAAAGTCAAACCTAGCCAGACCGTGTTTGTCCGACCATTTATGACTATTGTCTGGATCCGACGCCGTCCACTTCAGTTGATTGACCACGCACCACATCACTCTCGGATACTACTACTGTGCTAAGATAATGTTCAACCATACAAAATCAAATAAAAAGAAAAAACAGAAAAATATAAACTAAATAATTAATATGACAGACAAATAAAATAACTGCGAAAAGTGTTATAAAAAGTATATAGAAAAAGTTATATTATTCATTGTGCAAATAGATGTCAAAGCTTTCAATAAATGTTTTGAGAAAATGACATGTCACTCTGTAAATTAAATCAATTACTTAAATAATTCCCGGACACTCAAGAATATCTTTTAAAAAAATGTCTACCTAACAAAATCATTATAAGTTTACTTGAGTTTTGAACCAATTAAATAAAAAAACTAATGCAAACTTTGTTATTTAAATAAAGCTGTAGAGATGTTTTTGAAAATTTAAGAAACTAGCATACTTATTGAGGCTATTATAATACTTATTGAGGCTATTATACTATTCTTCATCTGTCTAAATAGAAGAAAGATGTGATTAAACTTTTTGTGGTTATGAAATCCGGGTGAATTTGAATGAAATACGAAATCAATGAGTCATTTTAACTCGAATTTAATAATTTAAAATCTATATTTTTATTCGTGAAGTAGGATATTTGAATTTAACTTAGATTACTTTTATTCAAAAAGTGAATAAATATAGATATTCTTAATATTCTAAACTTAAATCTGCTGTTGAAATAATATATCGTTAGCTCAATCAGTTAGGGTCAATAACCTATTCAAAATAGTATCTTTATAAAACACCTCAAAAGATTAAGAAAAAAATATATTTAAATTGAATTTCATAAGAAAAGAAAATATATTTAAACTAACTTTGTTGACTCTTAAACAATATTATTTTTTTACAAATACGAAATAATATATATATATATATATATATATATATAAAGTTGAAAATTAAGTAATTATGAGTTATAAAAATATTTTAAGATTGATCGGTTATATAAAACATTTTAAGACCCAAATGAATTAAATGAAAAAAATATAGTTAATTATATAATTAATTGTATGGTAAACATAAAAAATGATTATAATTTTTTTATAAAAGATAATTCATTTGAGAGAGAGTTGAATGGGAGCATCTACAGCTGTCTCAGAATTTGGGGGATTTTGGTGTATATTTTTCTTCCTTTTTAGGTGCCAATCCATTCATATTTGACCTCTTATGAAGGCAACCTAGGTCTTCGGGACCCTTCTAGATGCCATCACTTCTTTGGAAAAGAAAATAAAGATAAAGATGAAGCTAGTTCATGCTTATTGATACACTTTCAAATTATAAAATAATAAACACAAGAAAATTAGAATTTTAAAAATTAATAACTTCATATTTATTTTATACATGTGTTTTTTTTAAATTTAATTTTTACTGTGTAAACTCACAGTCATTTAAAGTGATCAAAACAAAAATGTTGAAGAACTTAAAAAAGGATTTGTAAGTTTTAAAATTAAAAAATAAAAAAAATTTTAAAACACAATTTTTTAATTATAAAATTTAATGAATGATTAAACCAAAAATTTTTGGGGTGTCACCATTATTTCTCAAATAATACTCCAATACATTGATTGTCTGGCTTAAGATTGTGGAACAATTATGTTTGTATTAATTTTCACATTAAAACTTACCTTTCAATTCTCTAAATTGTTGGATAGCATAACCAATAGTTGTCAAAGTTGGTCTTAGTTCATGTATTAGGAGAAAGTCATCATATAACACCTAAATACTCTGTATTTTCTTTCAGACTCTTTCTCAACGAACGAATCACTGATTTCCAAGAAATAGTAAAGACCACTCTACCTATTTTTCTTAAAAAAAAATTACCCAATGTAATTTCTGATTCAACGGTTCTGGTTAACAACACATTATTTTAACATTTTTCTATAGTAAATTAATGTGTTAAGTTCCAGATTTGTTTAAAGGACTGTCCAGATCTTATGAACTTTAAATTAATTGCTGAGAATCAAAATCTTTTTTCATATTTAAAATTTGAGAGAGTATATATATAAATATTAATATATAATCATTTATAAAAAAATATTGAGAAAAAAAAAATTGGGCAGGAGGTAGGTACAGTGGACCACCCTTGCCCCAATGATCAGTCCCTAATATCAAACAGTAATATTTTGGTACTTAGTTGTACCGTCTTTCTTTTTCAAGTGTACATGTTAGGGAAAATAATATAAAATAATTATTCTTCTATGTAATAATTTTTACTTTTAAATTGTATGGTTGAACATGCATTCAAATACTTCAAAGACAAAAAAATCATACTTAATCTCAACAATCATAAATACAAAAAAAATATAACTTTTTTTAATGAATAACTAATTTCTTTTAATTGATAGACAAATATTTAAATAATATTTATATAAGATCGTAATATAACATGTTATCTTTACGAAACTTTTTAATTTATTGTCACATTAAATGATTTAATACAAATTATATAGTATTTTTTAGATACAAATTTTGTTTTAATCTGGGAAGGTTAATTTCTCTCTTCTAGTAAAAATGCTTTTATAAAAATTTGAACAAAAACCATCACTAAAAAAATCTTGTTTCCTATGAATGTTTTTTCTTATAATATAAACATGAAAAAAAAAATACTTTCTCAACTTTCAATTTTCCTTAAACTTAAATATTCTTTTTTTATGTGTCCTAAATCTACTAAGTGTTGTCTTTCTAAGCATAGGTTACATATATTCAATACGAGTTATTTTGTTATTATTATTTATATAATATAAATTTAAACATTACATTAAATCAACTTCCCTTGTAACATGGATATCTTGATAAGAAATCTAAGTTTGGATATCGTAAATGAGCAAAAATAATTAATTTTATTTATTCAGCTATATTTTTTTTAATAAAGATGAATTGTAAAACATAAAATTCTTTGTAGAGATAAAATTTTAAAGAGAGAAAGAATGAAAAAAATGTATGTTTGGATTACAGTAATTTATTCTTTATTTTTTACAATTTAATTTGATAAACTTTAACATTTCATATTTTTTACATAAAAAGAATTTATTGTAAAAGTATTTTATAATTAGTCTAAATATAAATATCTTTACATTTATAAAAATATTTTAAAATATATTTCTTTACATGACATTTAATAAAAATATCTTAATACAATCATAAAATAAAATAAAATTAAACTTATTCGTCGAAAAGTCATACCACCTGCCAAAATCTTGTATCATGTCTAATACACGATCATCATAAATTTAAAAATAAAACAAATATCACACAAAAATAATGGTAAACTAGATAGTTTAAAAAAACGTATATTTATAAATTAATTTTTTATCTCAACTAAACTAGAAACATTAGACTTTCATTATTCATCTCATACATCATATTTGTCATTGTCACATTTCTACAATAACTCATATCATAAATGTACTGACTCATCGACAAAGACTATCTATTTCTAAAATACTAGTGTATTAAGTTAGAGTTAAAGACTAACATCTGTCAAATGATCCTTCTAACTGTGAATCCACACAGTTTTTCTCCAAATGAACATAATCTTATTTGATAGAATAAATTCATATATCTGTTTTGATCAGTTCTTTCAAATTTAAATTACAATTTTAATTAAATGAACTTCTTTCAACTCTCACCACGTAATAATACCTATAAGGTACTAGTAGCGTTACTTACCTTTTTTTTAACAAATCTTCAAACAATATATATCCTAATAATTTTAGTATGACTAATTTTTTTTCTGAAGATATAATATCTCAATCATCATTCTATATTTATTTATAAATATTTGTGAATGATACTTAAATATTAACCACGGTACATAAAAAAAAAAATGTAGATGAAAGGGGTGAAGACTGATTAAGCAAATAGTGAAAAACAGTGCATGCACCACCACTTAGCTTCATCGTTCTCTTTTCCTTAAATTTTCATTATTGTGAACAGCATGTACAATGAGATTATTTATTAACTTGACTTTGTCTTGATAATATATATTGAAGACGCCAAATTTGACATGCAGCCAACTTCGGTTAGTCCAGATATCATCCCACTGGTTCCGTATTGATGACTACTATAAATTCTCATGTATGGTCCAAATTAAACATTAACACTAATTAATTATACAATTTAATTAAGTCTATATTTATTTAATCTGAATAAGATGGTACTTCTCCTTCCGGAACCAAATTTCCAAGGTAGACAGATATCCATTAGGAGACAATATCCGAAGTAATGGGTACTTAGTAGGAAACAGCTTTGAGAATGTGACAGTAAAGAAGGAAACATTAGAAGATTGAGGATAAGTTCAAAATGATCTCAATTATCGAGGAGCCATTCGCCATCCAATTTGGCTTCTTCTGGTCCCAAAGTCTATGAAAGAAGACACTTTTACCTATTTTCACAAAAAGCCACAGACTTTTCATTCCAACATGTTTATGTGGAGGACAAGAAATAAGGGATTAATATCCAAAGGAGACCAAGTAAATGTGATACTCAGTTGCAATGTCTGAAATTTTAAGCACAAAAATGCTGTACAAATACATCACACAAGTTTTTTCTTTTCGACTTAATTATTTAATTACATATTGTCAATACCCGATTTTGTCCAGATAATTTTTTAAATTAAAATATAATGATAAAAATAAATAATAATATAAAAATATATATTTATTAGCTTAAGTTTTCTTAAAATAATAATAATATAAAAATAAATAAAATTTGATTTTTTCCATTACAAAACAAAAAAAAAACTAAAAAAGAAAAGGTGGTGATTTAAAAAAAATAATAAAAAATAATTAATAATAAAAAAATGAAAATAATAAGAAAATAACAAAAATATCTAAATTAAAACAACAGAATCTGAAAATTTAAAAATAAAATAAAATAAATAATAATAAAAATAAATATAACAATAAAAATAACTGCTTCCAAACTTGATTTGTAAGTTTTAAAAAAATAAATAAATAAAATAATAATAAATAAAACAATAAAGAAATAGTCAACTCTCTAACTTCTCACTCTCCTAACTCCACGTAATATTTTCTTAAAAAAAAATAATAAAGAGAATTGTGAAACTGTTCAAAACAACTCACGTTCTCTACTCCATAAAAATAAAATTAATAATAAATAATAAATTGTT
>Ga0099824_1007921_pt1 | contig 13819 bp, 5 predicted proteins | sample SiratrowhiteBW_FD_76837 | JGI IMG/M metagenome (GOLD analysis project Ga0099824, IMG submission 76837) | Root nodule microbial communities of legume samples collected from California, USA - Siratro white BW | ecosystem: Host-associated > Plants > Roots > Nodule | place: USA: California... | reverse complement strand
TATAATATTTAATGTATATTTTGTTTTTTTTTGTTTTTTTGTTTTTTTTTGTTTTTATGTTGTATTTTTTTTTTTTTTCTTTTTTTTTTTATTTTTTTTTTTTTTTTTTTTTTTTTTTTTTTCTGTTTTTTTTGATTTTTTTTTTTTTTTTTTTTTTTTTCTCTTAGTTCTATCTTCATTTCAAATATTCATCTCAATTTTGGAATGTTGCTTCCATTTTCCTAATTTTTTTATAGTTATAAATTTATGTCCAAATAATTAACAAACGGAAGACCTCACGAAAAGCTTCCTTCATAGGATGAATTTATATAGGGAAAAAAATATCGTAAATGAAAAGAAATTGTGAAAATTAATAGCCTGCCTTAAAAATACAAATTAAAAAGGCTCAAAAGAGGATAGAGGATCACTGAAAGTAAAGGTAGTTTTACTTTTATTTCCCATATTAAATGTTGGATTAAAATTCAAAATTTAAAATGGGTTATTGCTTTCCATGACACGAGGGAAGCAAGCTTTACCGTTTCTCATAATCTCACAGATCAGATTGATGTTTTTTTTTTCTCTTAAATAAAATAAAGAGGGGAAGAGAAACGTATAATACAGACCAGATGCACATGCACTTAATTGGGTGTGGGGCAGTTCACAATTTTTTTTATTTCATTTTTTCAGTTCAACACTTTAATGAAAATAAGTGTCCACCAGAAAAAATAATTATTACATTATGAGACTTTATTTCAAAACAAACGTTAAAAATTAAAAAAATTATACTATCATTAAAATTTATTCTCTTAACAGTTATAATATTATTAATCAATATAATATATACATATAAGTCTTTCAAAAAATAATTCCTTCTATAAGAGTTTTACATTTATAATATAAAATAAAATTAAAATATGTATAACAAGCTAAACTTTCTTTCCACACCCTCTCTCTCACTTGGGCTAACAAGTTAAGCTTTCTTTTCGCACCTATTACATTCCTCAACACCCGTCTCTTCATTTGGGTTGCGAAGACAATCTTTTTCTCCCAGCACATACACAAATTGTCACACACCACTTATTCACTTGTTTTTTCACGTCACCCACTCTCATCATATTTTGCACACTCTCTCACCTCACGTTTACCATTTTTTTATATATTTTCTTGCAACATAAATGCACCTCATCTTCGTGTACTATCTTAAACTCTAAATTTCATAAAATCCTGAAAAATATTAAAACTTCCAAAAATTTTAAGATATCAAATTTTCAAATACTATTTTTTCTAAATATTAAATTTATAAAAAAAATAAAAAAAATATATAAAATTTTCAAAACTTAAAAAGTAAAAAGTTTTAAAACAAAATTAAAAATACAAGTACCACAACAAACAATTTTTTTATCAAGAATTACTTAAATTCTGATTTCCCATTCTAAATAGAATTACATAGGAGTAAAGTTAACTCTTGAGAGACCCCTAAAATAAATAAAAAATTATTTTTATTTGTAATTTTTGTTTTTTTAAATAAACATTTAAAAAAACAATACTTGTTTTACTTAGTTAATTAAAGGTAATATTTTAGGACGAGTTATAGGGTATTAACAACTTTTCTATACGGAACCGACTTCCGAACTCTAAAATCTAATTTCATAGATCATAGTCGTATCTTGGTTTTTTTCATAATTTTTTAATAAGTTATGATGACAACTCTTTTTCTTTTCCTAAAATTTAATTCTAATTTATTTTTCCTAAAAATTAATTCTAATTTCTTTTCTTATCAATAATGATCATGAAATTGAGGGTGCAGTCTCCCTCATATTAACTAAAGGTAGAAAAATACTAAAAGTAAGAATTTGTCCTTTGACAAACAGATGTGCTGATTTTGATATTTAAACAAGAATATTAGCAAATGAGTCTAGAAATATTTGTGTGGTACAATAATAAAAAAATTATGTATATCTGTCTATAAGATGGATAAATTGACTTTTCGTCTGTTCAATCTCTTTTCCACATATCATTTTTACAGTGGAGGGGGATTTAGTTTCACATCCATAAAAATCAACAAAATCAGAAATAAAAAAAAAACATTCTTACTTTTGTCAATAGAAGTTGGTGAAGAAAACAAGCTATTGATGTGTGTGTTTTCTTCACCCAAAGAGTGGAAAAGAATTTAGATATGAAGGTAAGAAGAGACCTAAAAGAAGAGAGAAAAATTAATTTTATGCTTATAGGAGCTTAAGCCGTAAAGCTAATAAGTAGACTGTGTGCTCTAAATATGAAACTTCTTATTTATAAACAAATTCGAGGGGTCACAAAGATAAAAGGATTAACCAAACAAATATCGTGTTTCTCTGACATATTTATAAAGAAAATTAAGAACGTTTTGAAAAAAAAAGTGAAGTTGCATAAAATACGTCTTAAGTCTAGTAACTAGTAAAAATATACTTGAAATAAAATTACTATTATCTTATGAGAAGCTTAAAATGTATTCATACTTATATAATGATTAATGGTTGAAAATCAGAATTCATTTGGAAATCTATTTTATCTAAAATTAATTTTGCAGAAGTATACCTTTTAGGAAAAAAAATTAAAAATATAAATCAGTTTTGTTTAAGATCCATTCAACTCCTCTTTTGTTTGATTTCAAGCGATAACCTTATACTTTTAACACACCACCACTCAAAACATACACTACTCAAAACCAGTTCCACAAAATTGAAACACACGCACACCACAAAAGTATACAAACAAAAAGACAATTAGATCCTTATTCATGTGAATTCTTCATGAAAACAATTTTTCTTCTTCTCAATGATTATCATGAAATTGAGGGCGCATTCCCTCTCATATTAACCAAAGGTCGAATTTTGACCTACAAACAAGATTATTAACAAATGATGAGTCCAGACATATTTGTGTGGTACAATAATATAAATTTATTCATATCTGTCAATAAGATGGATAAATTAGCATTTGATCCATTCAATCTCTTTTGTGCATATCATTTTTACAGTGAAGAGGGAATTAGTTTCCCATCCCTATAATTCAACAAATCAGAAGAAAAAAAATTCATACTTTTGTCAATAAAAGTTGGTAAATAAAACAAACTATTGATGTGTGTGTTTTCTTCACCGAAAGAAAGTGGAAAAGAATTTAGATGTAAAGGTAAGAAGTGGTCGTAAGAAAAAAAATATAAAATCTAAGCAACAGATTTAGAAATCTAAAAGAAGAGAAAAAAAATAATCTTATGCTTATAGGAGCTTAAGCCGTAAAGCTAATAGAGTGGAGTGTGTGTTTCGAAGTTTATGAAACTTCCTATTTACAAACAAATTTTAGGGGCCACAAAGATAAAAGGATTAACTCATCAAATGTCCTGTTTCTCTAACACATTTTATATAGAAAATTAAGAACGTTTTGAAATAAAAGAAGAGAAGTTGCATAAAATATGCCTTTACATGTACCTTGTAAAAGTATACTTGAAATAAAATTAATATTATCTTAAGGGAAACTTAAGATGTACGTATATTATTTAATAATTAATGGTTGAAAATCAGGATTCATTTTAAAACCTATTTTATCTAAAATTAATTTTGCATAAGTATACTTTTGAGAAAAAAAAATTAAAAACATAAATCAGTTTAGTTTAAGATCCATTCAACTCCTCTTTTGTTATTTCAAGAGATAACCTAATACTTTTAACACACCACCACTCAAAACATACACTACTCAAAATCAATTCCACAAAATTGAAACACACACACACACCACACAAAGTACACAAACAAAAAGGTAATTAGATCCTTATGCTAATTCTTCATGAAAACAATTTTTTCTTCTCCTCAATGATTATCATGAAATTGAGAGCGCATTCCCTCTCATATTAACCAAGGATAGAAAAATACTCAAGTTAAGAATTTATCCTTTGAAAAATAGATTTTTCGATTTTGACCTGCAAACAAGAATATTAGGAAATGAGTCGAGAAATATTTGTGTGGTACAATAATAAAAAATTTATGTATATCTGCTGATAAAATGGATAAATTGACATTTGGTCCTTTTAATCCCTTTTGTGCATATCATTTTTACAGTGAAGAGGGATTTAGTTTCCCATCCCTAAAAATCAACAAAATCAAAAGAAAAAGACATTCTTACTTTTGTCAATAAAAGTTGGTGAAAAAAACAAACTATTGATGTGTGCGTTTTTTGCATCGAAAGGAAGTGGAAAAGAATTTAGATGCGAAGGTAAGAAGTGATTGTAAGAAAGAAAATATATTATAAATTGACTTTAAGCCTAACTCAACCTTACAAAACTGTCCCCTCATGTTGAGATTCCTTATAAAATATTGAAAGATCTCATCTCTAGTCGATGTGGGATCTCTAACAGACCCCTTCACGTTGAGACTCCTCAATTCGAGCGTGAAACTTATATGTAAGGATGGTCCGATAACGACTCGATTATGGGTGGTTCGGTAGGCCCAACAACCTTGCTAGGATAGACTCTGATACCATATTAGAAATAGACTTTAAGCCTAACTCAACCTTACAAAATTGGTATGTAAGGTGAGGTTTGCACCAATTTATAAATTATTGAAAGGCCTCATCTCTAGTCGATATAGAATCTCTAACAAAATATAAATCTAAACAACAAAGTTAGATATCTAAAAGAAGAGATAAAAATGAATCTTATGCTTATAAGAGTTTAAGCCTTAAAGCTAATAAAGTAAAGTGTGTGTTCGAAAGTTTGAAACTTCTTATTTATAAACAAATATGAGCGGCCATAAAAATAAAAGGATTAACCCAACAAATGTTTGTGTTTCTCTGACATATTTTATATAAAAAATTAAAAACATTTTGAAATAAAAGAAGAAAAGTTGCATAAAATATGTCTTTTAAGTCATGTAACTAGTAAAAATATACTTGAAATAAAATTACTATTATCTTATGGGAAGTTTAAAATGAATGCATAGTTATTCAATGATTCATGGTTGAAAATCAGGATATTTTTTTTTTTTTTATCTTACTTCTCTATTTGTTTTACAACCCAACCTCTCAAAGGAAATTTTATGATAGTTAGGGACTAGTTAAATAAATATAATCTAATTGTAGGCTTTGGAATTGAAATTGTATTACATGGTAGAAAACATATTAAGTTCTAGTTCAAACATGTAACATGATCTTCTCGTAAATCATTACTTATTACTCTTACATATTATTGAGATTATACTTTTTCAAGTTAATATTGGAGTTCTACCCTCATTTAAACATTTTCATTAAATGTTTGTTTGGTTTTATGTTTCATTAAATTATCCAAATAAATAAGTATTTGCAGTTATGAATTTTTAACATCAAATCCAATACCTACATTTCATTGAAAAGTATTGCTACCAAATGATACAATTGTTGTATAGTTAAAAAGGACATTATGATGTTTTCGTTTATATAGAAAAAAATTCAACAAGATATAATACAGTTGAGTTAATACTTGAGTTAATGGATATAGCTCTTTAATTAATTTAAGTGATATAACTACCTATATCTCTTAACCAAGTGATTCAAAGTATGTAATTATAAAAATATTGAAGGATGGCAGATCTTATTGATAGATAGATATTTTTTTTTTTTTGGAATAAGTTGAAATAAATTAAGTTAAAAAAGTAGTAAATGATACATGATTGAGATACAACAACAAAGTTACTTTTACAAATTTATTAAAAGGTTATAAATATAATTTAATTTTGTTAATGTATTTTAATAAAAAACAGAATTGTATTATTAATTTCAAGTTTTTTTATAAATTATTTGAAAAATAAAATTACAATTTAACTGAGAAACTCTAATAACTTCTACTTTCAAAATAATGACATAATTAAGTATGAATTAGAGTATAATTGATTATCCAACTCAACATAATAACCTGAACTCATAATCAATCATATATTTCTTTTGAAGGAAGTCAATCACTCTACAAATATTATTCATAACAAATTGAAATTTCAACAAGGACAATGGTATAAAATTGATATTGGTCGTCATTTAATTATGCTTTTGCCATTAGAATTTGTTAAAATAGAAAATATAAGTTTAATACTTTACAGTTCACATAGGAAGTTAAATTAAATTTTATATTTTTAAATTAATATTTATTATTTTCAAAGTATAAAATAAATGTGAAAGAGGTTTAACTAACTTTTTTTAATATAAGTTTCTTATTTGATGAACTTTTTCTAGTCATTTTTATAAGTCATCACTTTAACTTTTACTAAAATTTTGTAATGATTTTTCATTTATATTTTAATTTTATTTACAAATTAATAAATATTTAAAAAACAATTTCTTACATCAAATTATGTAAAAAAATAATAGACATTAATACAAATCAAGTAATTGACTATTATTTTATGATTTACTTGTAATAGAGGAGATAGTTTAACATGACGCGGTTGATAGATATTAAACATTTAATTATATTTCATTTCTAATATAAGGAAACTGAGTTATTTTTTAAATATATCAATTTATAATTTTCATTTTATCTTATTAATTTATTTATTTAAACTTTCTATTTACTTTTTTTTACTTAGACTACTTTATTAAAACAATCTTATTTTTTATTTTTTTTTATTTTTTCATTTTCTAATTCAAACAAAGACTTTCATACCATTTAGTGCTTTTGTTTGTGTTTTGTTATTTGAGGAAAGTAATGAGAATGCTTGTCAAACTTTTTAACGTTTATTTTAGATTATGATCTTTCAATTAACTATTTCTTCTTACCATATCAAACTACTAGTCCTTTAATGTTATAAATCGGTGTGTGTGGTTGGAGGTGAGAAAGGATGAAACTAATATACATTGTTAAATAGAAGAGGAAAAAAAACTAAGTTTACTAATTTGCATCTATTTATATTTATATCTTTCTTCATCTATTTTGACTTTCCCTAAACCAAACACTTTTGCCTTTCACTTTATTTATTACTTATTTTAAAATTTTTATTCAACTTAGTTCTCTTCTTTAAAAAAAATGTATTATTTTTGTGGCCATCCACTTTTCAAGAAATTTCTGAATACCAATCCTACTTTTGGAGTCATTTAACATTGAACACTATTCATCAAACACAACCTAAGTTGTGTTTACTTATCTAGCTAATTTCATAATTTTTTCCCACTATTCATTATACATTTTTTGGAGAGCATTATTTCAAGTTACATGTAACTTTTAGCTACAAATTATTTATATTTTATTTATGATTTATGCTTTAAAGTTAAAGATAATAATTTTTGTTATCTCATTTTATTGTTCACAAAACACAATCTTTTTTCCCTTTTTTTTAGAAAACATTACTTTTATAATAAATTTAATTTATTTCGAGAAAGGATATTGCCTTTTCTTTATAGTAATTAGGCTTACATTTATTTTTCTGCTATATTTACTGATCTAGTTTTTATTTTTATCTTCTTTTTTGTTTTTTTCTTGCATAATCAGATATTTGCCACATCTTTCACTTTTTTTTTCTCTCTTAGTTCTATCTTCATTTCAAATATTCATCTCAATTTTGGAATGTTGCTACCATTTTCCTAATTTTTTTAAAGGTATAAATTTATGTCCAAATAATTGACAAACGGATGACCTCACGAAGCTTCCTTCATGGGATGAATTTATATAGGAAAAAAGATCGTAAATGAAAAGAAATGGTGAAAATTAATAGCCTGCCTTAAGAAAACACAAATTAAAAAGGTTCAAAAGGGGATAGAGGATCACTGAAAGTAAAGGTAGTTTTACTTTTATTTCCCATATTAAATGTTGGATTAAAATTGAAAATCTAAAATGGGTTATTGCTTTCATTGAACATAGTCTCACAGATCAGATTGATGTTTTTCTTTTTTTCTCTTAAATAAAATAAAGAGGTGAAGAGAAACGTATAATACAGACCAGATGCACATGCACTTAATTGGGTGTGGGGCAATTCACAAAAATTTTTATTTCATTTTTTTGTTCAACACTTTAATGAAAATAAGTTCCCACTAGAAAAAATAATGATTACATTATGAGACTTTATTTCAAAACAAACGTTAAAATTAAAAAAAAAAATTATACCATCATTAAAATTTACTTTCTTAACAGTTATAGTATTATTAATCAATATAATATATATACATATCAAGTCTTACAAAATTTAATTACTTTCATAAGAGTTTTATATTTATAATATAAAATTAAATTAAAATATGTATAACAAGCTAAACTTTCTTTTCCCACCTTCTCTCTCACTTGAGTTAACAGGCTAAACTTTCTTTTCACACCCGCTGCATTTTTCCATACACCATTTATTCACTTTTTTTTCCACGCCACCCACTTTAATCATTTTGCACACTCTCTCACCTCACGTTCCCAATTTATTTTATATATTTTCTCGTAACATAAATGCACCTCACCTTGATGCACTATCTTAAACTCTAAATTTTATAAAATCCAGAAAAATATTAAAACTTCCAAAATCCTAAAATATCAAATTTTTAAATAATATTTTTTAAATATAAAATTTATTACAAATAAAAAAATGCATAGAATTTTCAAAACTTAAAAAATAGAAGTTTCAAAAAATAAAAATGAAAAATACCCACACCACGACAAATAATTTTTTATAAGAATGACAAAAAGTTTGATTTTCCATTCTAAATAGAAGTACGTACTAGCAAAATCAGCTTTGTCAGATCTTCAAAATAAAAAAATATATATATATTTTTTTTATTTTTTATTTTATTTCTTTTTTAAAATAAAATAAATATTTAAAAAAATCACACTTGTTTTACTTATTTAATTAAAGATGTCATTTTAGGACTGACATTGTAAAGTGTTAATACCTCCTCCACACGTAATCGACTCTCGAACTCTAAAATCCGATTTGATAGACCATAGCCATATCTTGTTTTTATTTTCCATAGTTTTTCATAATAAGTTATGTTAGCAACTCCTTTTCTTTTTTTTTCCTAAAAGATAATTTTAATTTTTTTTCTTCTAAATGATTATCATGAAATTGAGAGTGCAGTGCCTCTCATATTAACCAAGGGTAGAAAAATACTAAAGTTAAGAATTTGTCTTCAAAAGAACAGATGTGCCAATTTTGACTTACAAACAAGAATATTAGCAAATAAGTCTATAAATATTTGTGTGGTACAATAATAAATAATTTATGCATATATGCCTATAAGATAGATAAATTGACTTTTGGCCCGTTCAATCCCTTTTGTACATATCATTTCTCCAGTGAAGAGGGATATGGTTTTCCATCCCTAAAAATCAACAAAAAAAAAAAAAACTACTTACTTTTGTGGATAAAAGTTTGCGAAGAAAACAAACTATTGATGTGTGTGTTTTCTTCACCGAAATAAAGTGGAAAATAATTTAGATGTGAAGGTAAGAAGTGATTTGAAGAAATAAAATATAAATCTAAACAACAGATTTGGAAATCTAAAAGAAGAGACAAAAATTAATCTTATTTACTTATAGGAGCTTAAACCTTAAAGCTAATAAGTAGAGTGTGTGTTCTGAATACGAAACTTCTTATTTATAAACAAATTTGAGGGGTCGCAAAGATAAAAGGATTAATCCAACAAATATCATGTTTCTCTGACATATTTTATATAGAAAATTAAGAACGTATTGAAATAAAAAGAAGGGAAGTTGCATAAAATATGCCTTAAGTCTTGTAACTTTCAAAAATATATTTGAAATAAAATTACTATTATCTTATAGGAAGCTTAAGATGTATGTGTAGTTATTTAATGATTGAAAATCAGGATTCATTTGGAAATCTATTTTATCTAAAATTAATTTTGCATAAGTATACTTTTGAGGAAAAAAAATTAAACACATAAATTAGTTTAGTTCAAAATTCATTCAATTCCTCTTTTGTTTGATTTCAAGAGATCACCTAATACTTTTAACACACCACCACTCAAAATATACACGACTCAAAATCAGTTACACAAAATTGAAACACACACCAAACAAGTATACAAACAAAAAGGCAATTAGATACTTATTCTTGCGAATTCTTCATGAAAACAATTTTATCTTCTTCTCAATGATTAACATGAAATTGAGCGTGCATTCCCTCTCATATTAACCAAAGTTAGAAAAATACTCAAGTTAAGAATATGTCCTTTGAAAAACAGATATGTCGATTTTGACCTACAAACAAGAATATTAGTAAATGAGTCTAGAAATATTTGTGTGGTACAATAATAAAAAATTTATGCATATCTGCCGATAAAATGGATAAATTGACATTTGGTCTGTTCAATCCCTTTTGTGCATTTCATTTCTATAGTGAAGATAGATTTAGTTTCTCATCCCTAAAAAATCAAAAAAATGAGAAGAAAAAGACATTCTTACCTTTGTCAATAAAAGTTTGTGAAGAAAACAAACTATTGTTGTGTGCATTTTCTTCATCGAAAGAAAGTGGAAAAGAAGTTAGAGGTGAAGTAAGAAGTGGTCGTAAGAAAGAAAATATAAATCTAAGCAACAGATTTAGATATCAAAAAGAAGAGAGAAAAATTAATCTTATGCTTATAGGAGCTTAAGCCGTAAAGCTAATAAAGTGGAGTGTATGTTTCAAAGTTTAAAAAACTTCTTATTTATAAATAAATTTTTGGGGCCACAAATATAAAAGGATTAACTCAATAAATGTGGTGTTTCTCTGACACATTTTATATAGAAAATTAAGAACGTTTTGAAATAAAAGAAGAGAAGTTCCATTAAGTATGCCTTAAGACTTGTACTATGTAAAAATATACTTGAAATAAAAGAAGAGAAGTTCCACAAAGTATGCCTTAAGACTTGTACCATGTAAAAATATACTTGAAATAAAATTCCTATTATCTTATGAGAAGCTTGAGATGTATACAGAGTTATTTAATGATTCATGGCTCAGGATTCATTTGAAAATCTATTTTATCTAAAATTAATTTTGCATAAGTATACTTTTTGGAGGGAAAAAATAAAACACATAGATCATTTTAGTTCAAGATCCATTTAACTTCTTTTTGTTTGATTTTAAGAGATAACCTGATACTTTTAACACACCACCACATAGTACTCAAAATCAGTTTCACAAAATTGAAACACACACACACCACACAAGTATACAAACAAAAAGGTAAGTAGGTTCTTATTCATGTGAATTCTTCATGAAACAAATTTTTTTCTTCTCAATGATTATCATGAAATTGAGGGTGCAGTCTCTCTCATATTAACCAAAGGTAGAAAAATACTCATTTTAAGAATTTGTCCTTTGAAAAACAAATGTGTCGATTTTGACCTGCAAACAATAATATTAGCAAAATAATAAAAAATTTATGCATATATGCTGATAAGATGGAGAAATTGACTTTTGGTCCGTTCAATCCCTTTTGTACATATCATTTCTACAATAAAGGGGGATCTATTTTCTTATCCCTAAAAAAAATAAGAAGAAAAGGACATTCTTACTTTTGTCAATAAAAGTTGGTGAAGAAAACAAACTATTGATGTGGGTGTTTTCTTCACCGAAAGGAAGTGGAAAAGAATTTAGACGTGAACCCAAAAGGAAGTGGAAAAGAATTTAGACGTGAAAGTAAGAAGTGGTCAGAAGAAAGAAAATATAAATCTAAGCTACAAGTCTAGAGATCTAAAAGAAGAGAGAAAAAATTAATTTTATGTTTATAAGAGCTTAAGTCGTAAAGCTAATCAAGTATAGCGTGTACTTTGAAGTTTATAAAACTTCTTATTTATAAATAAATTTGAGGGACCACAAAGATAAAGATATTAACCCAACAAATGTCATATTTCTCTTACACTTTTTATATATAAAATTAAGAATGTTTTGAAATAAAAGGAGAACTTGAATAAAATATGTGTAAAGTCTTGTAACTTGTAAAAATATACTACTGAAATAAAGTTATTATAATATTATGAGAAGCTTAAGATAAATACATATGTAATTATTTAATGATTCATGATTGAATTTATTTTAATCTTATCACACAACTGACAACACAACTGACATGGATTATATAATTATAAGAGTAAGAATTTGATTTTAGCTCCTCTTCTTTTTATGGATGTCACTTCAAACTTTTTTTTTTATCTTACTTCTCTATTTGGTTTACAACCCAATCTCTCCAAGGGAATTTCATGATGGTTAGGAACTAGTTAAATAATTAAAATCTCATTGTAGGCTTTTGAATGGAAATAGTATTACATGGTAGAAAACATATTAAGTTCTAGTTCCAACACGCACCATGATCCCCTGGGTAAATCTTATTACTCCAACTTCCAACGTAGCACCATGATCCTCTGGGTAAATCTTATTACTCAAACTTCCAACATATTATTGAGATTATACTTTTTCAAGTTAATATTCGAGTTCTACACTCATTTAAACATTTTCATTAAATGTTTGTTTGGTTTTATATTTCATTAAATCATCCACATAAATAAGTATTCGCAGTTATGAATTTTTAACATCAAATCCAATATACATATTTGATTGAAAAATGTTACTACCAAATGGTAGATACAATTAGTGTATAGTTGAAAAGAACGTTATGATATTTCCCTCTATATAGGAAGAATTCAAAAAGATCTAATACAGCTGAGTTAATACTTGAGTTAATCAATAGAGCTCTTTAGTTGATTTAAGTGATATAACTACCTATATCTCTTAACCAAATGATTCAAAGTATCATAATTATAAAAATATTGAAGGATAGCAGATCTTATTGATAGATAGTTAGATTTTTTTTGGAATAGTTGAAATAAATTAAGTTAAAAAAATAGTAAATGATACATGATTGAGATACAACAATAAAGTTACTTTTACAAATTTATTTAAAAATTATAAATATAATTTAATTTTAATTTTGTTAATGTATTTTTATAAAATAGAGAATTCTATTATTAATTTCAAGTTTTTTTTTAAAATTATTCGAAAAAATAAAATTACAATTTAACTGAGAAACTCTAATAACTTCTACTTTCAAAATAAAGACATAATTAAGTATGAATTAGAGTATAATTGATTATCCAACTCAACATAATTATCTGAACTCATAATCAATCATATATTTCTTTTGAAGGAGGTCAATCACTCTACAAATATTATTCATAACAAATTGAAATTTCAACAAGGACAATGGTATAAAATTGATATTGCTCGTCATTGAATTATGTTTTTGCCATTAGAGTTTGTTAAAATAGAAAATATAAGTTTAATACTTTACAGTTCACATAGGAAGTTAACTTAAATTTTATATTTTTAAATTAATATTTATTATTTTAAAATATAAGATAATTGTGAAAGAGGTTTTACTAACATTTTTTAATATAAGTTTATTCTTTGATGAACTTATTCTAGTTATTTTTATAAGCCATCACTTTATTTTTATATTCATCAAACACAGCCTAAGTTGTGTTTACTTAAATAGCTAATTTCACAATTTTTTTCTCACTATTCATCGTACATTCTTTGGAGAGTGTTATTTCAAGTTACATGTAACTTTTAGCTACAAATTATTTATATTTTATTTATGATTTATGCTTTAAAGTTAAAGATAATAATTTTTGTTATCTCAATTTATTGTTGACAAAACACAATCTTTTTTTTCTTTTTTTTTCAGTAAGCATTATTTTTATAATAAATTTAATTTATTTCGAGAAAGGATATTGCCTTTTTGTTTATAGTAATTAAGCTTACATTTATTTTTCTTCTATATTGACTGATCGCATTTTTATTTTTATCTTCTTTTTTGTTTTTTCTTGCATAATCAGATATTTGCGACATCTTTCACTTTTTTTTAT
>Ga0099824_1007920_pt1 | contig 13821 bp, 10 predicted proteins | sample SiratrowhiteBW_FD_76837 | JGI IMG/M metagenome (GOLD analysis project Ga0099824, IMG submission 76837) | Root nodule microbial communities of legume samples collected from California, USA - Siratro white BW | ecosystem: Host-associated > Plants > Roots > Nodule | place: USA: California... | reverse complement strand
TATTATCATTATGTTATTTTGTTTTAATTTAAAATAAACTTGTATGTCTTAATTTTTTTTATTTTAGTTTTGTTAATTATTATTATTAATTTTTTTGTTAATTGTTAAAGTAACAAACATAGTACTAAATAATTAAAAAATTATTTGTTAATTATTATTATATAATGATTATTATTTTTTTATTAATTGTTAAACCTAATAATCATAATATCAAATAATTAAAAAATGATTGTAGAGAGAGAAATAATTTTAATCAATGTCATTAATTGAAATTGCCAGCATGTCACTCTTATTTTGATCAGTTTGAAATTATGACTATCTAGCTGGCAAAATTTGTCCATTTTGGTAAATAAAATTTTTTTTACCCATTTTGGGAATTAAAATTGAAAAGTACATCAAAATGGAAAAAAAGCCGTTTTGTTTACTCTAATTATGTGTAAAAGTAATTTAAATTATGAGTTTTATGACTGTCATAAATATGTTTGTTGATTTGGGTCAAACAATATCTAAATCTTTTTCTATTATGGTCTTTATGCCGCATATTATTGGCTTTGGAACAGTTTTAGCTCATTAATCTTATGTTTGGTAACCTTACATTTTCATTTTACATGTGAGAAAAAAATATTAAAAATGTTGTGATGATTCCGTGGTAAGATGCTTGCTTGTTAAACACGACCTTAATATGAGTCAGGCTTCATCTTACATTTGTTTCTCAACCAACTCCTCCTGCAACACCATTCTTAAACATTTCACCCAAAATTCATTCTCTTAATAATTCAGACAAAACCTCTAATGCTTTCATTCCTCAGCTTCACTCACTACTTGAGAAAACCTTTTCATCTTGTAACTTTTCAAATTTTTTCTATCATTAACAAATATAAACTCATAAGAAAACAACAAATAAAGAAACCAAAGCATATATTTCATCACATAAAGAATTTATTGTTGTTGAAGCCCATATAACATATATACACATGCATAAAATATATAATTTCTACTGAGAAAGGAGGTTTGTTTTCTTTATGGGTCTTTTTTGGCAGCTTGGAGTTTTCATTTTTTATTGAATAATTATTTAAATTTTTTTTCTATATATTTATATTTTTTATTTATATTTTGATATTAATAGTTTTTTAAAAATTATATTTTGGCATACCTCATTTAAATTTATTTTTCTAAAAAAAACTAAATTTATTTGCGTGCAGTTTTTTTAAATTGTATTTTAAAAGTAATTATTTTAATCTAAGTTCATATTTTAAAGACCTTTTAAAATAATTTTTTTAATTATTTCTTTTAAGAAATTTAACAGTTTTCTTTTGAAGTTGTGATCATCTATGAGAAAGAACGAATGACTCATTTCTTTTAAGAAACATTTAACAGGTTTCTTTTGAAGTTGTGATCATCTATAAGAAACCAATGACTCTATCAATGGAATCTCATCATCTATAACATAGCATAACATTTCTTCTCTTAGGGTAGAAGAAGAGGACTCAGAAAACTCTTAGGGTAGTAGAAGAGACTCAGAAAACGTTGTAAGGGCTGTAACTTTATATAACCATAACCAAACCCATAAATATAGCCGTTTTCAAATTTTAAGATTTTTTTTAATTGCTTCACCTTTTGTTTTTCAAATATTATTATGATAATTAGGGAAATAATAAAAATATTATTTAATTATAATTTTTTGATAAAAAAATATATTTATAATTTTATGCTAGGTCATTTATTTTATTGTGTAAGTAATTTTATTTATTTTAGATAATTATTTCTTTATTAATGTTATAGATTAAAAAGCTAATGTTTAAAGAATCACTTCGTCTCTTTAATATTTTAGTTAAAGAAACATATTTCAAAATATGAAAAAAATTATATTTAAGATTTAATGCATCAAAGTATATTAAAACCAACTTTTAATCTTATTTTCAAATGGTTTTTTTATTTATTTAACATGTACATCAATTTGAGAAAGTTTGTATAGAGATAATAATTAAGATAAATTGCATAATTACGTTCAACTTACAAAAATCAAGAGAATAGCAAAATAGAGGGAAAAAATAATAAGAAAAGTGCAGAATATTATATTTGTAACTTTTCAAATACTTTCTATCATTAACAAATATAAACTCATAAGAAAACAACAAATAAAGAAACCAAAGCATATATTTCATCGAATTTATTGTTGTTGAAGCCGATATAACATATATACACATGCATACAATATATAATTTCTACTGAGAAAGGAGGTTTGTTTTCTTTATCAGTCTTTATAAAAATCTTATAACTCACGGCCTGATAAGCATAATAAGCATGATAAGTGAATTAAATTTTATTTAAATATTTAACTTTTGGTTATGTGTGAAACGTATGTTTTAAGTCTCAATTTATATAAGGATCGTCTATTATAGAGGACTAAAAATAATAATGTACTAACTTAGTAAATTAAATGATTCAAGGATTATTTATTATAGGGACAAAAATAGTAATATTGTACATTAACTTTTTATATATCACAATGAAACTATTTATTTGATTTGTACTATGTATCTCTATCATACATTCTTAAGAACTGGAAAAAATTGATTGTATTTTTTATTATTTGTTCTAGTCACTAATGTTTTTTTCTCTAGTCTAAATAAATTTTTTTCTTTTCTCTCTTTGGTAGGATTATTCATTTTATTTTTTTGGTTTTATTAAAAACAACTACTTCTGGTATTTTCAGTTGAGAAACAACCTACTTTGTTTAACAGACATTCTTTTTGGGTAACAAACATTATTATTTCAAGTACGTAGTTAGAATATTAATTATCCCAAATATTTAATTTACTACATTATTTATAATATTAACAACAGATCATTATCACTAGTAGTTGGATTAGTAATATGAAATTAAGAATAAGTACATAAAACTTCTTACTTACACTCACCCTTAAATCCAGGATGAGTCACTATTATTATTGAATTGTTATTTTACTCTATTCAAAAGTAACATTGTATGCTATTTTGCAAAAGTGTTAAATTTATTTAACGTTTACGTGAACCTATATATCAAAGAGGATGTTTGGTAGAATTAGTGTGATATTAATATAAAAATTTAGTATAAAAGTGTAATCTTTATACAATACAAGATTGTATTAAAAATCTCATGCTTTGGAAATGACTAACTACATCATTAGTTTGTTTCTCGAACTACTTCCAAGTTAAGCTAGTTAAATATCTTTCTATTTCAAACTCTGTTGATTTTAATTTTAAACTTTCAAACGCTAGTATAATTTGTTTAATTAAATGTGTAAGGGCTGTCTGACTTTATATAACTAACCGAGACAAATATGGCTGTTTAAATATTTGAAGGTTTGTAAATATTTGGCTGTTTAAATATGGTTTTTATCTTTCGAAAACAAACATATTATTACAATAATTAAGGAGATAAAAATATATTATTTTATTATATTCTTTTTATAGTACATAACTATAAAGATACATTATTTTTATAATTTATTTTATTGTGTAGGTAATTCTTTTATTTTAGATAATTATTTGAATTGAAAAAAAATTCATTCAAATAATAAAATATTAAAAATTGATGTACACCAAAATAATGGTTAAAAGATAGAATTTTTTTTATTAATTTTATAGATTAAAATGCTAATCTTTAGAAAAAACACTTAGCCTCTTTAATATTTTAGCTAAAGAAACATTTTTAAAATATAAAAAATTTTACATTTAAGATTTAATGCACGTATTAAAACCAACTTTTAATATTATTTCCAAATTGTTTTGTTATTTATTTAACATTACATGCATTTGAGAAATTTTGCATATGGAGATCATAAAGATAAATGGTTTGTAAATTGCATCATTGTTGTTGATCTTATAAAACTAAGACAACAGCAAAATAAAGAGAATTTTTAATATTAAAAAAAAATAAGAATAAAATAACATACAATATCAGATAATATTTGTAAGAAATCACACAAACTTACTTTTTAACCCAACTTCATTTAAATACATTTAAAAACCACTAAACTAAGAAATCATTTGTGATGGTTCTAGTAACCACCACTATTAACAATTTAGTTAAAAATTAGAAAATAAGTTAATTCACTTATGGGTAAAGATAAATTTTGAGTTAAAATTTGACTTGTTGAATCAATTTTGAAATGGAGAAAGATTTGTTAAAAATATCTAACAACTTGATTTTTTGTGTACACCGTCACCATATTCTTGAAATTCTGTCAATCAACACAATTTTACATTAAAAATCTACTTAAATATTATTTTACCACATAACTTGATTCACAGTGGCTACATATACAATGAATTCAACTTCTACTATTAATCCAACTGCAATTTCTTTCTTTCTGTTTTTGGAACACTAAACGATATCCAAGTGTACAACTTAACTTCGTTGAGATATATCTCAACTCTTATTATCCATTTCAAGTCACTTCAATAACATAGTGCATGAATTTTAAGAGTCTGCTAATTGAAAATAAAATTGTGGACGTAAAGATAGATTAGGCATTCAATCAAGTTTCTAAAAATGAATTTCTTTCTTCTTAACTTATCCTTTTGATTTATAAGATATTTATTATTTACATTCACCTGCTGAAACTTTTTAAGATCTATTTTATATATATCTTTTTCATAAATAAAAATTTTACTATCTTTCCGAGTGATTTCCGTGTGAATAAAATTGCTCATTAGATTAAGAGTAGCTCCCTGAAAGACGTCCTTCGTGCTTGAATTGATCAACTAATATTAGGTTGTTTCATATCACCAAAGATTGACAACATACCATGAAATAATTTGAAACTAATAACATTAGCATGTTTGACAGAATGTAATTTCACATGGACTCTTTTGAAAGTCCAAGCTCTACAAATTGTCTTTAACTTTGTTGTACCATACTTTTAGGGGTTTGAAGAGGTTTTTATTTGATAAATGTCACAAAGCAGCTTTATGTCTGAAATAGGTGGATCATTTACCATATCTTCAAACATCTTTATTTTTTCTCGGTGTTACTTCAAAACTTCTTTTTATTTCCAACAGCGAAACTACATAGCCCTCTTTCACAACTTACCAAAAATCCAATGCCTTCAAGTGTGAATCCATTGTGATTCACAAGAAATCATAGTCTTTTACCCATAAAATAAACTGGAATGTAGTTTAGGAATATTTTGCAAAATAACATAAAATGTCTCATAGTATTTGTAGGAGCACACATTTATTAGAACCATTTGACTTATTCGAACACAGACAGATATGAAAGCTTCCAAAACAAATAACAGACACAAGCATATTCTAGTGATGGAAAACAACCTTCACTTGACATGTTTGATAAACCAGTTCAACATGTCTTGATGCGCCTCTTTTGCACTCTTCACAGTAGCTTCATCATCATCATTGTATCGCAGTGTCCACCCATGCGTAACACCAGGGAATATTTTCACAAAGCTCTCTAACTGATACAAAAGCATGAACAATTTCGAGTGAACACTGCATATTTTGATACTTTAACTAGGGTACTAACACAAATTAGTAAGATTAAAACAAAGTAAGATTACCCCAGAATTTCTCACCTCAGATTTTGAAGACAGTTTTTCTTCAATTTGCTTCAACCTTTCTGGTGTGAAAACAGGGTCAATTTCGGCTCCCAGTATAGCAATAGGAATCTTGACCTCTGAAATAAAACTAAATAAAGTTTGTAAAAAATCTTTGAAGTTATTTATTTAACTACGAGAATGAAAAACACAAGTTTACCGTTAATTTCATCATCTGAGATTGAAGCGGGATGAAGAATAACTGCAGCCTGAATGTCACTGGAAGTTGCCAAGTTCATTACCACACCCCCTGCACATAGCTAATAGGTTCAACTATTCCACATACAACCCCCGAATCGTATTATTTGTACAACTTATATTGTCTTAACATTTTTCATCTTGTGAATTGACACATGAAGTTGACTAATGTAAGGGTTTAGGGCTTTAAAAAAAAATAATAAAAGAAAATAAAAGCTGCTACTTCTCTTTCTTTGAAAGTCCTACGAACTCAATTCTAAACCTTACAAATCAGTTTGTAAAGTAAGGTTTATACTTATATTATAAATTATTGAAATACTTTATTTTTAGTCGACGTTGGATTTCTAACAGTAAGTACCAATTTTTCCATGTTTTTAAGCGGTTTAGGATTTTCGTAAAAAAAAAAAATTTATGTGTACTTTCTTACATATAGTATTAGAGACATAAAAAATGATTCTTGTTCGTTTTGGATCCTAAGGGTAGATTAAAATTATTGATCACAATTGTTGTACGTTGTAAGTTGAGTATCCTTGCAAGTGATAGCTTGTCGTTTATAGGTGATTCTCTCCACCATATAGGTAAGGGAAGTTAGTTTGTTCTTAACATATGTTGTAATTACTTGTTTTTATTAAGTTTGAATTGGTAGGGAAATTTAGTCTTAAAAGTCTTTTAAAGTTCACTACGTCAGAGTACTTAATTGTGGAATGAGATGAATGAGATGTGATTTTAATTTGAAATGTTCTGTAACAGTGATAATGAAGTTTTGTATAGTTTAATGAAATGATTGATTTTATGTTAATTGAACTTGTGAGAAAAATAGATGTTTGAATGCTTCCTAAATAATTACTGCCTTGATGTGAGATATATCTTGATGTATGTTTTGATGTTATGAATTGAATGAGCTATTGGAAATGATATGGAATGGTGATTGAGACATAGTATATTCACAAAAGCAGATACCTGTGTTGAGTGTTGAGATTGTTAGGATGTGTATTTTTTGAGGATTTATCAAGAAGGAGGTATCCAGACTCTACTAGTATATTGGAATCACATAGATGAAGATTACTAGGTGGTGAGAGTCGATAGAAGTTCGGACTGAGTGAATGCAATTTGAAATATAATTGGTCAGAAAAGTCTTAGGGAAGCTAACCTTATCATACAAGATTGATGATTCATTGATTTAGGGACCGTGTGGATTCACAGTTTGGAGTTGTATAATAGATGCAATCCTTCTAACTCAATGCACGAGTCTTCCGGAAGTACAATCAAGTGTCTTTGTATATGAGTCAATGTATGCATTGCATGTTTTATTGTATCGAAATGAAAATGGTATTGTGTGATGTATGAGAAGATTGATGAGTGCCTGAGTTGTGGTATTTTGGTTGATATAGAAGATTTAAATTTTATGATTCTATATTTTAAAATATCTAGCTTACCCCTTTCTTTGGTACATTGTTTGTTTTGTTTGTAAATCTGATAATCATGTGTGTTAAACATGAGTAAAGAATTTGATAGATGGTGTGACTCCTTAGTGAGCTGATAGAGAAGTTTAATTTAATTTAATTTTGTAATTATATAAAGATATTTTTATTAAATCTCATCTACATAAGTATATTTTAAAATACTATTATGAATGTATGGATATTTGTATTTAGGTTTATTATAAAATTTTTATGTGATAGAATTCGTATTAGGGAAAAAATATGGAATGTACAAATAAAGAAAAAAATGGAGTTACCTCCCCAACAAAAACCACCAGCACCTATGGATTTAACACCTTTACTCTTTAGATCAGCAATTAGAGGTTGGGTGTCTTCACATGCCTTATCCTATAAAGATAACATCAAATTTGCATAAACATATTGTTAGAGAGAAAACATCTTATAAAAAAATTAAATCACATGGCTCATGCAGGTCTTTCATGAACTTACGTATATGTACTTTTAAGAAAATAAAATAAAATAATTCTTTTTTATAAATTAAAATTAGTTTATGCATGAATTAAAATCAATCGAACATGTTTATGGAGAATTTCGTTCCATCGTACTTAGTGTTACAAAGTGATTACACTGAATGGTATGTTAAGAATCAGAGAACTAGATGTAGGAAATAAATAAACAACTGCAATCGTAAGCATTGAACTGTTTACAAACCTTTCCGTGAGCCTTTAGCCACGCATCTCGATCAAACTGAGGATTACGTAAGTCAGCATAGTCACCATAAAGAAGATCAGGAACAACAACCAAGAATCCAGATGCTGCTACTTTGTCAGCTAGTTTCCTTTACAGTGAGAGAATGTCAAAGCTCATGACAAATATTTTAATACACTAGATCTCATGAAGCAATGAAGCATTAGAGTCCAACACTATCAGCTAAGTTGAGTGGTCAAATATGTAGTTGTCACATAAAACTTGGTCAATGTTTACAAATCATTTTGTCGCGTAACTTCAGCAATCTAGTATTCTTGTGCAAGCATGCTAGTTCAATGAGGAAATCATGAAACAGGGAATTCAATATTTATATTCATCATGGAAAAATTCATTTACCTTAGATTTGGAGTTTCGTACCCTGAAATAATTCCAAAACAACTAACAGTTAGATTTATAATGGAAGAATCTTCAAAATGTGATATAGTTGAACAATAAATGAAATATTAAACATAAGATTATTGTAAAACAAGTTGAAAGATAAGACATTGGAGATGGTTTTCTTACCAAATACATCAGAAACAAGGATGAGAGCCAACTTGGAATGAGGGGATCCAGTGACATAAGAACTAAGTCCTCCAAGTTCTTGGATAGTTCCTGCTCCATGGATACCTGAGTTCAAGTTAGGTGGGTTCTGAAAACAATGAGAACTTGACATTGCCAGAAACTATGGTATTGAGGAATTAGTATATGCTTCAGTTTGTGTTGTAAGAGAAGAGAAGCCATATTTATAGTTCCATGGAAGGAGCTGACTGAAAATGGTGTCACCAAATACTCTTACAAAATAATACAAGAGCGTATGGCGTCACTGAATACGTCCGAGAAAGTTACATATATTAATCGTTGTTAATGTCAACTCCACTTCTAAAATAAAAATGACAAAGCACAAATCGATTTCACACTTAAAACTTTAGGAATATGTTACTTGGAAAATGTTTTGTTTTTTTCTTAAAAAAGGCTTACGACCGAAGGTTTTGACATAGTCTCGTTTTAGTTTTTTATATTTATAAATATACTTGTTGTTTTTTTATTCTTTGATGCATAAATGTGACTTCCAATAATTAATAATCATAATACGTGAAAAATTAAATCAAAAGAAAATTTGAGAAAAAGAATAAAAAAATGCAAGCATCACTTCAAATCTAAATATAGGTAGAAATTGTTATCGCGAAAAAAAAAAATCTTATAACTGCAATTTATTTAATTATAATGATATTTTCTTCCTTTTCTCAATGATTTATCTATTAAAACCACTTTAGTCAAATTACGCCCTCAGTTTTAATGGGAAGGTGACCATTAAATTTCAAAAAACTCGAGTCTCTATGTCTTCTGAGAAAAAAATATGTAATTACAGATAACTTTAAAATATTATGTTTGTATCTTAAAAACATATTTAATTATTTTTACCCATTTTGAACTTTGCACTTAAAATTTTGTTACCTCTTTTAATTATATATGAGTTTTTAATCTTTTTCACACATACAAATAATTTGTTTATTATAGTCAATATCAAAACGTTGAAAAATGAATTTTTTATCTTATGTAAAACAAACTGAAATTCATTCTCTTAAATAATTTAATAATTCAGACAAAACCTCACTTAGTAAAGATCTCACTCAAATACTAAATTTCGTTCTCTTAAATAATTTAATAATTTAGACAAAACCTCCGTTAATAAAGATTTCATTCAAATACTAAATTTCATTCTCTTAAATAATTTAATAATTTCAGACAAAACTTCTAATGCTTTGTTTTTATTTGTCATTTTCACACACTCTTGAGTTGTGTTTGGTTGAATCAATTTGAGTGATTTTATTATACACTAGGATAGATGTTCTTAGGTTAAATGTGTTTGGTTGAACTAATTTGTGAAGATGGATTGGTGAAGATTTGGGGAATTGGATCCTCCATCATGGAAAGAGATTTGCAAAGATGTAATTGAAAATTATGAAACACTCCTTGCAACATACTATGCCATGTGACACACATTGAGTCAATTATTCCACAAAGTAATTTCACAAATATATCAATTTAAAAAAAAATCTATAACATCTATCAAATCATTCTCAATCAAACATTTTCCTCAAATCTCTTCAAATCTTACTACCGATCCATTAATCCAAATAACTTTATCATCCACACATAATTCACTCAAATTCCTTTAAATTCATTCTCTCAATCAAACAAAGTCTTAGAAAAAAACTCTTACTCAACATTAACTTTTTCATCTTCTAACTTTTTAAATTATTTCATTAACAAAAAGCAGAAAACATCATATTAAATATAAATTTATAAGAAAACAACAATTTCATAAAGAAACCAAAGCATGTATTCATAACCAAATTATTTCATCAAATAAAAAAAAATTTGTTGTTGAAGCAGAAAAGTGGTTTCTTTTCTACTTAATCTGTTCACCTTGGTTTTATCTATAATTACTTTGTCTACGCCATCACAATCAAGCCCCAAACACATCCCTGCTTTAATCCAAAAATTGAGTTTATCGGATTCGATTTTCTTTTTTAGAATCGAATTCAATGGGAATGAATTCATTGCAATAACTAAAAAACATTTTTATAAGATGAGAAGAAAAGTCAATTTTATTTAACAGAAAAAAGTGAAAGATAAATAAATGAAGATTGTTTAATTTATTATTAATATTTTATTTATGATTTATTATAATTATAAAAACAGAAATAAATAAAAACTCTGATAGATAATTATGACTGTTTATAATCGATTATACTACATGATATAATCATTATAGTGAAATGGTGACTCTTCCTGCCCTTTTAAGCCTGACTTTAAAAAAAAAAAAAAAAAATCACACTTCTACTTTCTTTCTTCCTCTTCACTACTCTTGTTTAAGAAATTCCTAGCAGCCTATTACTACCCCACTTCTTTTGCTATATTCTCTTTAGACAACCTTGTCCTGTGATGGTATAATAAGATTAAGATAATAAGTAGTTGTGGTGTCGTTTTAAGAGTAACGTCGAGGGTAAGACAAACGGATTCAAATTCATTGATTTTTGAATATTCCTAGTTGTCATGTTGCTCTAATTTAAAGTAAGTAAATGAGTATGATTAAATATCTCTTTAATCTTATGTTATCCTTATATTTATAGAAACATTTATACTAAAGTTTGTTGATAGGACTTTTGATAACGTGGGATGTGAGGTGCTCTAAAACTAACTTTATTAATTTTTTTTCTTGAACTCTTAGTTTTTGTTGGTAACTTAACACATTTTTTTTTATATTTTTCTTTAATTATATATGTGTAAAGATAAAATTTATAACAACTATCAACTTACTGTTACCTATTTTCAAATATATCAATTTTGAGCTATTAAATATTTTACCAAACAATACCATCTTTTTGCATTGATAAAAGTACTGATATTTATAAGAGACTATTTTTATTAAAATAATAATAATAAATAAGATCAGAAAATTTAATTAAAAAGAAATATTCTTTTGATTGTGATTAATTTACGGACATATTAAATTAATTTAGTTTCTTGTAGATAACTTGTTTGAGAAAAAGGTCAAAACATTAATATGTTTCTGGGTTTGGATAATTAGATCTTAATAATTAAATTTTTTGAAAGATGATGGAAATAGAGAATATTAGAGGGAAACACATTATGATCCTTATAATTTTGTCACTCACCATTGGATCTTTTGAACTCTAGAGTCTTTAGAGTTTCGTGACAAACTGCTTTCTGTGACGAAGACTTACTTTTTGTCGTTGGAGACAGAGGTTGGGGAATGAGAATGGAAATCAGAATTGGAAGTGTGGTGTGATACCTATAACATAGTTTTCCATCGAACTAAGACTTAGTCTTCTTTCGGATCGTCAGATAGTTCTTGTCATGGTGTCGGCGGTGGTGATGTGCCAGTGATCGTGGGGAGAAGAGTGGTTGGAGAAAGATAGAGAAGAAAATGTTGTCATAAAAAAACCTGTGAACTATGCGAGTGAGAGGGGTTTTCACATTAGGATTTCTCCTTATTTCATATATACTATATTTTTCTTATTATTCATATGTATTGTCTTATGCACTTAGTAAAAATTTTACTGTTTACTTAATCTCAAATACTTTAAACGAGTAAGTTCACGTGTTCTTTTGACTTTTGGCTACTATAGAAGCATTCATAGAAAAGTTCGTGGATAGAACTTTTGATGAGATGTGAGGTACTGAAAAACAACCTTAATGATCTTTTCCCTTGAGTTCTTAGCTTTTGCAACCCACTTTTTTATATTTTTCTTTAAGTGTCACAATTTTGTTTTACACATATATGCCAATATTTAGTTAGATTGGTCTAAGACCGACTTAGAATAGGTTCAAAACAACTAGTTAAACATGCATGACTATGAGTAAGACTTAGACATTTATAAAAAGATAAAATTGAACTAGTTAGAATGGAATATTTAACATTGGAAGAATCATCCACCTTATAACAATTGGACTTGGAAATAACAATTGCACTTCGAAAGTTCGATTTTGAGAAAATCATTCATATTATAAGCCCTATCAAGAATTGATCTATTTTGAATATCTAATAATCCAAGTTTAATTATAGGTCAGTGACTAAGTGATGACGATACACATATCAATGAAAAAAAGTGATACTAATGTATGAAAAATTAGAAATACATCTAATCATAAAAACTTTATAGAGATCATTAGGAAACCTCATTTACACAATGCGACCATGTTAGTAACTATGTTACACTCATTAAAAGAGTAGTGTTGAATGATTTGTGAGTGGGCTTACATCCCTAACGTAAGTTGGAAGAAAAATGGTGACAAAGAATTAAAAGAGAAGGATTTATTTATTTTTAACCACATTAAGACAAATGTGTCACTAGCACTGGCAAGTTACTGCATGCACAAAAATCCTTTGAGGTGACCTTACACAAAACTAAACAGTACTTCATCAACATATGGTAATAGATGAAAGACGTATGTTGAAGAAGTAAGTTATATATGCTATTATTGTAATTTCAATAGAGTATCCATAAAAACATTAAATTTAGATATATACTTACATCACAATAATAAATGTTTTTATTTTTCATAAATATTTTTTTTACACATAATATTGATAATAAGGTTTGAAAACACTGTTAATATACGTAGGATATTTTTTTAGATTTTCATATTAGTTCTAATATTAGGATAAAGTTTATAATGGTGATTAGTAGTAATGATATTTAAAAGGTAAATTTCTCAAACTGGTGTAATTTTTATCTGAAATTCTTAGAATGGTGTATTTATTTATTTATTTTTGGAGGGTAAATTGTGCATATCATTATGAAAAAATTATGATCGTATTCAACAATTTAATTTAAAAAAATGGTGAAAAGAGAACACCTATTTTATTTTAGTTTACTAGATGAAATCATGTAGCCAAAATTTTGATTAATAAGTTAATTAATATCGTCAGAATACTGTAAGATAAGGTGATTAAAATTCTTCATCCCTTGTACGTGTGATGTATTGCTAATGTGCAACTAAAATAAATACAAAGTTACAAAATTGGTTTTATTTATTCATAAAAATGGTTGAAATTAAATTGAAACAAATGTGAAGTTAATTTGAAATTAAACAATAATGGTTGAGGGGATTATTTTTTAAATTAAAATAAAAAATGATATTAGTATGAGATTTATATATTGAACTAAATTAAAAGTAAGTTTGATTTTGAAAAGAAAAATTAAATTAAATTAAAATTTAATAATAAAATATATTTAGCAAAATTAAGTTTAAGTTTAATATTTGAATTTAGTTACTAATATAAAAATAATTTAAAATAAAAT
>Ga0099824_1007918_pt1 | contig 13823 bp, 7 predicted proteins | sample SiratrowhiteBW_FD_76837 | JGI IMG/M metagenome (GOLD analysis project Ga0099824, IMG submission 76837) | Root nodule microbial communities of legume samples collected from California, USA - Siratro white BW | ecosystem: Host-associated > Plants > Roots > Nodule | place: USA: California... | reverse complement strand
TATATATATATATATATTCCCTGAAATAAAATTGTTGAGTGAGTGTTTTTTTTTTCATGAGTGTGAAAGGATAAATTTTCTTTCGGAAATAAATATAACTATTAAACGGATAAAATATTGAAAAAAGCTATTTAGAAGCTCAAAACTTTGATTAAAAGGTTTATGTTATGTATTTAAGTTTACATAAGACTAATACTAGTATTAAGTAGACGGTTGTCATTGGTCAATGATGTAATAGAAAATGACTGTCCACATGAATCTTGATGATTTAATGATATGCTTAGTATTTTTTTTAATTCATATAATGTGGATACAATTCTTAATATAATCTTCTGCAAACATAACTAAAATCTTAATATAAGAGTTTTTTTAAACATCTTATTTTCATACAACTCACTTAACTTGTATCTTTCTTCCTATCTCTTTCTTCATAAACATTTCTCATCATATCACCAGATCTATTTTTTTAACTTTCTTTCCTTATCTTCTATATCCCTTGTATTATTTTAAAAGGACGTTTGTCAACAATAGTTAAAAATATTTTTGAAAATATAAAACCATTTTTATATATATAAAAAAAAAAACTCTTAAAACTTTGATAAGTCTGTCGACAGTGGCTGATCGTTACGTAGTGGATGTTTACAATTTCTCTTCTTGCTGGTGGGTACGTTTACAATTATGCACTTGCAGCATCACATTGACTTTCAGTCATTAAATAATTTGCAAAATATTTTTTTATGCAATAATTTGTGTATAACACTTGTCAAACTTATACATAAGAGGTTGAAATTATTTTGTGCTTGAAGCTTACTTTGTCTTTTTGCAACATAACTACATGGTTTAGGTGACACATTCGTTTATTGATTGAATACCACGAAGATTTTCTATCTATTTTCGTCAGGTTCTAGAATATTACGAAAATTAGATAAATTCTTTACACACGGTCACTGTTATGACACCAATTATCATGTTAAAAAAAAGTTGGCTAAAAATTTGAGTTTAGAGTTTTATTTTTATTTTTTAAAAATTTGTGAAAAAAAAAACATTAGTTAGAAAAATAAGAAAAAAATGAGTTTTTTAATAAAATAAAATTATTTATATATAAGCTAATTTATAAAAGATATATTATGTAGTTTCTTTAAATTTCTATTTTTATATAAGTTGTGCATAAATTAATTTTAACTTATAAAAATATTTTATTTTTATTTTCTGGAGAAATTTAATTATTTTTTTAAAAATTACTATTTACTACACTAATTCACTAAATAATTAAGATAATAAGATGTAAATCTAATTATTTGATTATACTCTAATCATAACTATAATCATACTAGTACAGTAACTTATCCTTTTAAATATCAAAAAAGAAAATTAAAGACCAGATATGACTTTAAAAAAAACTGATTCATTAAAAATATATAAGCAAGTTCTTAAAACTAAAATCGATAAAGGGGGACCTAATTGCATACGTGTCTTGGGGATTTAAATTACTTGATCCTCATATGGATACCTACTTTCTCATTAAAAAAGTAATTCAATAAGAAAATTAATATTATTTTTTTCTTCAACGGGAATAGTTTAATAATTTCATGACAAGCTGGAAGTTTAGCTAGTACCCAAATAAATTAAACGGTTTATTGGGTTTAATCTAAACCAGCAAATCTAAGGGTTGTTTTTCAATGAATCAACTCATGTTTTTTTTTTTTTTTCAAAAAAATAAAAAATAAAGATAAAAACAAATTTTTAAATATTTGCTATTTTATTTATTAAAATTTATTAAAAACTATAAATATTGTGAGTTTCATAACTTATTTTAAATCTTTGTTTTCGTTCCAGATAATGTTTTATAAATTTGTATTTACAAATGATTGTGAATTAAAAAAAAAAGTATCAAAATATGTGCTCGTACACCCTATTTTAAGATGATTCAGGACTGGGCTACGTTTGGTAGATGCCCAGGCACGTGAAGCTGTGCTGGTAGACTGAATGAAAATAATTAAGAAAATGGTTTGAGATTTTTTGTGTCTACAAATGCATGCATGGTTAGAGTTGAACTTACAACTTGTCCTTGGTAGGTGAACTCTGATTTTTAAACATCTTTTGAATTTTATAACACAGGTGAATAGACCCAAAAGTCTTCTGCATAGTAATGGACTTATTTAACCTTTTTTTATTGCAAATAATTCAGCCTCATGATTTCAATGCCTAATAGTATTAAACATTTTTTTAAAATATTATCATTGTAAAGGGTGGATCATAAACATTCTTATTATAAGATTTTCTGTTATATGTCCATAAACATGAGAAAAAAAATTATATTAAAAATTAAAAAGTCGTGTAATACATATTTTTCATTTGTATGTCATTTAAGACATATGTACTTCTATTTTTTGGTTTTGAATGGTAAATACGTACCAAACGTTGTTTTATGAGACCAGCATAACATATATATTCTAGTCTTAAAGGTCAATTTTAGGAAAAAAATCGACTGTGGAAGAGTCCAACAACATATACCAAGTATATAGATTATTAGGAAATGTGGATCTTAAACAACCACAAAAAGAAGTTCACATCAAAGGACCATGCAAAGGGTGCAAACATGTTTTTGGTTCATCACATAACAACAAAAATTGAACATTTATAGGTCAAGAAAGGAGGAATAATATTGTTAGTTGCGGTGTAAGAAATGTCAAGTAGTGTTTTTATGCAAACTCAGTGTAGTATATATAACTATACAATTACCCACTTAGGATTTTAGGTAATATATTATATAGTATCTTATATTTGACCTTTCTTTAAAAGAGCTCAAAACATTATGAGTCTAGTCTATAAAAAATATCATTCTAATACATTTTTTTTTTCATGAAATGACTCCATTACGTTGACAATAATATTAAATAATATTTCATATTATAAATAAGGAATGTGTTTAACAATATATTATTTTTCCATTAATTACTAATAATATATCACATTTATAGGTAATTATTTATATAATCATTATGTAATTATATGGGAATTCAAATTTATAGGTAAAATTTGTAGGTAATACTAAACTTACCTACAAATTATTTTTCACATCTAATAATCTCTCAGTAAATTTTTTTTTTTTAGTGATATCTCACTTAAAAAATAAGGTTGTTTAGAGACCAATTTTTAGCTATTAAATGAAATGGTTACTAATTGTGACTAAAATAGTTATCAAATTAGTTTTTGGTTGCTAAATAACTACAAAATAGAAGTAATGATTGAATTTAATGATCAATTAAGTCAAATAATTGGTATCTAACATTAGCTACCAAGGTTTTAGTGACCTATACTATTAGATTCTAAATTAGTCTCTAACTTAATTAGATACCAATTAGAGACTAATTTAGAATCTAACGACATAAGTCACTAAAACTTTGGTATATAATGTTAAATACCAATTATTTGACTTAATTGGTCACTAAATTCAATTATTATTTCTATTTTGTATTTATTTAGCAATCAAAATTTAATTTAGTAATTATTTTGGTCACAATTAGCAACCATTTCATTTGGTAGCTAAATATTGGTATCTAAATAACTTTTTTCTTGTAGTGTCTCTCACATAATATCTACTCAAATTCTTTTCCACACCTTATTTTAGTTTACACTAAGTTTCATCAAATGAAAAAAGTAGAAAGTGATTACTCACGTTATAGTGTTTAGCTGATGTGATACTTACCCACCTATCACACGTTCTAGATTTTTTGCACTACACAACATGCAATAAATAGGTGATTTGTTATCTCTAAGTATTGGTGGCACAATGCACACAATATTTTTCAGCCCTATTTTGTTAGAACTATATCTCACATTATTCTCCAAGCTAAGTGTTAAGCCACAAGAGCACTTTTAAACTCTAAAGGCATTTAAAACATTTAAAACTTCTATACATTTTGTTAAACTTATACTCCACAGTGTGTTATACGTAGACTTCACTGAGAACTCACCTTCTTCATCCTCTAACCACACTCATGTATAGTCAGACATGTGTAATTAGTATCATTATTTCTATCATTTACCCCTATTTCTGCCATAAGAAGATTTTTCTGCGTTACTTCACATGAAAATTTGTTCCTTCTCCTAGTTAGATTCCACCTCCGACTATTATTATCCTAGACCATTAAAACCCCTATAGTATTATCCTTATAATTAGAAATTGAGTATAATCTAGGGCACCTGCTTCTTAGAGTTCCTTCTCCAATCCACTTGTTTGCCCATAAATTTACTTTAGACCCATTTACTACTACCGATAAGACCCTATTTTCATACCCTAATTTAAAGCCTAATCTACCAATCATACAATACAAGAACTTCTAATCCATTGAGTCATACGCTTTTTCATAGTCCACCTTTACTATAACTCCATTTTTTTTCCTCTATAAGTCATCCACCACTTCATTTGCTACTAAAATACTATCAAATAAGCCTTTTCCTTTTATAAACACTAATTGATTACTATATATTACTTTTGGAAGTATTGTTTTCATCCTATTTCCCAGCATTTTAGTTATCATCTTACAAATGCTTCCAACCAGAGATATAGGTCTAAAGTCATTCAACCACAAGATTTTTCTTCTTGGTATTAAAGTTATGAACAATGCATTACAACCTAGAGGAATTTTCCCTGTTTGCTGAAACAATTTTACTTCCTGTATTTTATTATAATAGTCTCTCAATTAGTCTTGATGAAGTTAAAATCGTACTCGTTTAGCCCTAATTGTTTATGCTCGATACTGATTTACAGCCTCTAAAATTTTAGCCTCCTCAAATTTTCTCTCCAACTGTCTATTATCCTTCTTTGTTAAGAACTGGAATTCAGTTCCATCTATATTTAGTCCATATGTTGGTGTTACGAAAAATCTATTTTCAAAGTTCTCTTTAACCACCTTTTTCACTTATTATGGTTCCTCACACCACTCATCATTTATACTTACTCCTTTGAGTTCATTCCTAACCTTCTCCTTCTAATTCTATAATGGAAGTACTTTGAATTTATATCTCCCTGTTCTAGCCATGCATTCCTAGCTTTTTGTCTCAAATAGATACTATCATCATCCTTTTAGTCCAGCTCACTTATTTGCTCTATTAAGCGCAATTTCTTTAATTTAGTATCCCCGAAATTGCTCTATTCCACTGTTTAAGGTCAGATTTTAACAATTTGACTTTTTCTTTTATTACTATTGGGTTGTTACCATTGACATGATATGAATCCTATCCAACCTATTTTTGGTTGTATTGTTTAAAGTATATACCACATATATGTCTTCTTCCTATAAGGAGAATTTCGTACAACTAAATGTTTTCTATGAATTCATTAAATCTATTTATCTCTATTTTTGCACTACTCACTGTGTTGAACTCTTTTTTGTCACTAGGTTTTCTAACAATATTAAAGTCTCCAAACAAATACCACATTTTTCATGTTTCTACTTATTTGATTTCTGGAATCTCATCCTACATTCTAAACTTATCTTTATTACCATATGTCGAATACACATTCACAATATAACTTAGTACAAATTGAATGTCTCTACTTTTGTTATACGTACCTAAGACAGTAATATATCCCTTTCTCATAATGGCAGAGCGCAAGACAGCGAAAACGAAGGAGGCAACAACATAAGAGGAAAAACAGTGGTTGAAAAGTAAAAATAAAGGAATATTACATTAGTTATGGACTGGTAACCGACGTAATATGTGTATTGTAGGATACAACATCGGTTCTGAAGGGCCAATTGACGATGTATCCTTACCCTAAAATCCCAAATTTTTTTTACCAAATTGTCTTTGCCAAGATATAACGTTGGTTCTCAGGCTTAGAATCGACGTTATATCCTTACCTTTAAATCCCAACTTTTCCCCAAAATGTCTCAGCCATGATATAATGTTGGTTAAGCCTTATAACCGACGTTATATCCTTAGCCTAAAACCCAAACTTTCCCCAAAATGTCTCAACCCAGATATAACATTGGTTAAGCCTTAGAACCGACGTTATATCTTCCAAATATTACGTCGGTTTTAAGACATAACCGACGGTTTTATCTTTCCCGCCTTTTCAGAGTTGTGGAATTTTGATTTTTATTGTTTTCAGGCCTTTCTACATCGGTTTTAAGGTGAACCGGCATAATATCTTTTTAAATATTTATAAAAATGCCACTATATTTTTGTTTACGTCGATTTAGTCTTAACCGACATATTAGCCTCTCGTAGAATCTATTTTTTCTACTAGTACCATCTTAGGAATATTTCTTTTTCATAATTATTTGGCAAGTATGAAAAGAATTATGTTAATGTGGTATAATAGTCGGTTTTCCATGCTTACTCCTCTCATGTTTCTTTATTTTTTTCTGTAATTTTATGTAAGGCAATATTTTAAAAATTTGTTTATATTATTTTAAGTCTATTTCTAAATGATCTTTTATGATATATCAAACTATCCTTAATTAGTTTACAATAAATAACATATAATAGTAAAATAAATTCATTTTTTATTTTATGAGAATTAGGAAACCCGAGTACCACACATTAATTAATTTGGTAAAAAACAATCAAGTGAAAACGGTAAGGTAATATGGGTCTTAATAATTTAAATATATTTTCTTAAAAAGCCATAAATTTAATATTAGTAACTAAATAAAATATTTTTAATACGCTTAACTTAGTTAAATGAATCTTAAATGTTTATATAAGTAGAATATGGCAGTGCAATAAATTATTGAATCATAAATAGATCTTAACCACTATAACTAGTATAAACATTAGTCAAAGAAAGTATGTGAGAACGACCATGCAATGCATGAGAGTTGAATCAATATTTAATTTTGTTGCTTTTTTGAATAATATTTGTTACATGACAGATATGTTAATTGACGGTTTCCTAACTCAATTCCAATTTTTAATATCGAGTTTTTGACTTCTTATAATCTTTGTAAGAACATATGTACTCTAACAGATCAAACTTTCATATTTTTTTATACAATGTGACTTTGTGACAGAGTGATGCAACACCAATTAAACAAATGAATTTTCAAAGAATATGAACCTAAAATCGTTGAAACAGTGAACATCACTCACTGCCTTGACTCCATTTATATATCATCCATAGCCTTGCATTGGGGAGCACACAGAAACAAGTCTCTACATAGTGTGGAGTCCTTGTTTGTGCCAGAAAAACAATCAAACAGTTCATTAACATAGCCATCTAGGTGCACCTTCTCACTTTTCTCAGAGAAGTTCTTGTGTCACCAGTTGATATAGTTCAGAGAAAAGCTTCTATCTTACTGTTTCTTTCGGTTTGCCACTTCAACATGAAGCTTTTGGCTTTCTGGTTTGCGTTGGCTTCTGCCCTTCTAGTTTTTTCCTTGGCCTCTGCTGCAACAGTAGAGCACACTTTCACTGTAATTGGCTAACAATTTACTTCTCTTCACTAGTTCTTGGTTGTGTTTGTTATTTTACTTTTCTTCTTTTCTTTACAAACCCATTATACCATAAGATACTTTCCCACATATTACCAATATATATGGTATGAGATTATTTAAGTATGTGATTAGAAGTTCCTATATATAATACATACAAATAGTAAACATATTTGTTGAAAGTTATATACCTTTAGCTTACTTAAAAAAGAGACCAACCAGAGAAAAAAGAGAGAAAAAAAAAAAAAAAAAGATTTTCCAGAAGAAAGATGAATTGATGTGAAAAAAAAAAGTTAAAAAAATTCACAAAGGTTAATAAGTTTTTGAAAATTTGAATTTTTAATAGTTTTTTTTTTTTTTTCTTTGTAGTTTGTATTGACGGATCCTTATTACTAATTTTTTAATCAGTATAAATTTCTTCGACTCTTTACGATTATTCAGAATATGAATATTTTATTCCAACTTGTACATCATTCAACCACTCCCCTACCAACCTCAGGCACTGATTATACAATAATATTTTCAACCCATTCTCAATCATTCTGTATATGCTGTGACACATACTATTAATTAAGAAACGAAAATATAATCATACTACACAATACTAATTAATTTTGATGAACATGCATACTTTAATACGGATAAATGACAATAATGTTGAAACTAATTCTTTGATTTACAGGTTCAAAATAAAGCTATCAAACGTTTATGCAACGAGCGAGTGATTGTAACGGTTAATGGACTTTATCCTGGACCAACATTAGAAGTTCGAGAAGGGGATGCTGTAATTATTCATGTAGTTAACAAGTCACCCTACAATGTCACTATTCACTGGTAAATATTTCTAATATTTTAATCAATTTTATTATTGTAATACGAAATAATTTATAGTTATATGTGTAGAAAATAATCAATAAATTTATTTTATATTACATTGTTTATCCACACAAAAAATATGATAACGTTTTTATCGTGAGACAAGCTAACTTTTATCAGAAAATTTTAGAGAACTACACATCTTTTTGTGTAGTAAATTCGGTGTGAGTGAAATTACGATGCTCTCTTTCTTTGCGGATTCCCAGTCCCCAAGTGACGTTTACAATTATATGAAGCATTGGAATATTGTCCATTAATTTTCCAATTATTTTCCCTTTTCTTTAACTACTTTTGAGTGGCAAAGCATTAAATTTAATTTTTTATCAGAATAATAATATTTTTTTGAACAATCTGCTTTTTCAAATATCTAATGATTATTTCTTTTCTATCTAATCATTCTACTTACCATGCATATATTATTCATCTGTTTTATATAGGCTTTTGCATGTTCAATTCTGTCTTTTGCTTATATCATTATTTGCTTGGAAAAATGTGCTTGGAGATGTTGAAAGTCAAAAGTGGTCCCTAAAAGGTTCAAGAAAGGCTGGCGAAAGTTCGTTTTAAATTAAAGAGATATATTTCTTTTAGTTCTAACGTCCAATCCTAAATAATTTTGGTGGCTAGAGGCAAGAAACAACGAACAAATAGAGAAAAAAAATAATGACAAAAATTGGTAAACTTAATAAACAGTGTGACAGAAGAGAAGATGAAGACAGAGATATTTAAAATGTTTAGTGTCATAGAATCATTTTTCTATTTAAAATGTCATGGAATAAAAAGTGTACGGGTGACTATATTTTTTCTATTTCTTGGCTGCCACCAACCTTTTCCATATTATAGTTCACAAAAAAAAAAAAATAGTTCTCCATTTAATTTTCATATTTATTTATTGCTGAATACAGCATGTATTTTTTCTTTTTTATTATTTAAGATAAATTGTATGATTCATCAGTAGTTAGTTTTGAAGGTTAAGCACAAAATTTCTCCACCTTGCATGATATTATATTGTAGGTAATAGGTTTTTCAAGTTTCTTTTCCTATCAAACTAAACTCTCAATTTTCTCTAACATTGATCAATGTAAATATTTTGTAGGCATGGAATTTTTCAGCTCTTTAGTGCATGGGCAGACGGTCCTGAATACATAACACAGTGCCCAATTCTTCCTCAACATAGTTATACACATAGATTCAAAGTGATACAACAAGAAGGAACAGTGTGGTGGCATGCTCATTCTTCAGTTTTACGTGCCACCGTTCATGGTGCTTTCATCATTCACCCTCGTTCGGGCAAGCTTCCATTCCCTAAACCCTACAAGCAAGTTCCAATAATATTAGGTAAGTCCAAATCTTTGAATACAATGTAATTACAATGAAAATAAACTCATAAACAAAATATTTTTCTTACATATTTTTTTGTATGTTGTTAGGTGATTGGTATGACGGTAATGTGGTGGAACTTTATGACCGCGCACTCGCTGTTGGTACTGTAAGAGTATCTGATGCATTCACCATCAATGGTTTGCCTGGTGACCTCTTCAACTGCTCAAAACAACGTAAGTCTTCACATTCTAATGTATATTAACGTGTACTCTACAAACTATGCGGCAAAAAGAATTATATTATACGACTCAGTTGTGAATGTTGCATTTTAAAGTATCTAAAGTGGACCACCTAAATTCAAAGGCAAACATGTGTTCAACTCGTAGGATAATAATTTTAAATTGAGGTTTGTTGTGCTTACCAAATTATGAGAAATAGTGGGCCATATGTTTCAGATTAGGACAATTTTATTATAATTGCAACCCGCTCTATAATATATATAACTAATTACAGCTATAATTATATGCAAATACAACTAAGTACATGTGAGTTTAATTATTGAGAACACTATAATAATATTCTCTACAACTTTTCTTAACACTTAATTGAAATGTATTAAAAAAATGGTGGACTTTATATACCTCTAAGAGATTAAGCTTACCTTAAATTATAATACCAAATAAATTTTATATTAAAACAGTTAAAAAGGAATAGTGATAGAAAAAAAATATCAGTAATATTTTTCTAATTGTGATAGTAATACAATTTGAGCTTTTAAGTTGCAGATAATCCTTGTAGAAAATTACAGTTAATTGATGTCACCCTAATAATATTCTCAATGCAGTAAACCTGTAAATCTTGACATTTTTGTCAAAATTATGGTTATAAATCATTTTTCAAAACCGAGCATCAGCATAATTTGAAACTTTGAGTGACATCTAAAGTGATACTTGTATCCATATCTATCTATTTTTCTATCTCTAATTATCTCTCATGCATGAACTTATGATCATAATTCAGAGACATTCAAGCTAAAGTTGAGACATGGAAAGACCTACTTGCTAAGAATGGTCAACGCTGCATTCAATAACAACCTTTTCTTCAAGATAGCCAACCACAAATTCACAGTGGTGGCCATGGACGCTTCATACATCGAACACTACGTCACTGACACCATCACCATCTCTCCTGGCCAAACCGCTGACGTGCTTCTCAAAGCCGACCAACCCATAGGCTCCTATTACATGGCAGCCTCTCCTTACGTTGTGGGCCAGCCCTCACCACTGTTCGACAACACGACAACGCGAGGCCTTGTCGTCTACGAAGGTTACACGTCATCATTAAAAGATTCAAAGCCCATCATGCCACTACTTCCACCCTTCAACGCCACAGCAATCGCCAACAAATTCTTCACCCAAATGACAAGCTTGGTGGGGGCCCCACACTGGGTCCCGGTGCCACTCGAGGTGGACGAGCACATGCTCATAACCATTAGCATAAACCTAGAAAAGTGTGCCAAGAATGGCACGTGCCTAGGTTTGTTTGGCCAGAAGTTCTCAGCCAGCATGAACAACGAGACCTTTGTGCACCCTGTCGGGAAAGGGTACTCCATGTTGGAGGCATCGTTTCACAATGTGAGTGGTGTGTATACTGCTGATTTTCCAGACTACCCTCCTGTAGCATTTGACTTCACAAACGCCAAAAACACTTTCAATTTTGGCCTCATGTATACATCGAAATCGACCAAGGTGAAGAAGCTCAAGTTCAATTCAACCGTTGAGATTGTGTTTCAAAACACCGCACTTTTGAATGTGCAAAGCCATCCCATGCACATTCACGGTTTTAGTTTCCATGTTTTGGCTCAAGGATTTGGGAACTATAATGCCACCAGAGATAGAGCCAAGTACAATTTGGTGAATCCACAAATACGTAACACAATTGCTCCGCCAGCTGGAGGATGGGCTGCCATCAGATTCCAAGCAAACAATCCAGGTGCACATTCAGATTATTTAACATTAGATTTAATAATTGAGTTAATCTTAATTTGATTGAGATATATGCGACACTAATAATAATATCTTCTTTTCTAGGGATGTGGTTTGTGCATTGCCATGTGGATGATCATATGCTATGGGGACTAGACATGGCTTTTGAGGTTGAGAGTGGACCAACTGATTCAACTTCTCTCCCACCACCACCAGCTGATCTACCCAAGTGTTAACAATATATGTGCCTGCAATCACAATTGAATTCCAATTCCCTCCTCCTGTGTGTTTTCTAGTGCATTTAATCAGCCATTTTTTTTAAGATTTCAAGTAGTAAATAATATCTTTACTTAAACACAGGATCAAGCAAAATAAGTAAACCAGAATTGTTTCTGAATTCTTCCTAACTAAAAGGACCATAATAGGCGCACCTTCCACCAAATATCCTCCTTTACACGTATTTTGTTGTGTTTTATAATTAGTTCAGCTTGTAAAAGTGTATGTTTCATATTTTGGAGAAATAAAAAAGTGGGAATCTTTGTCCGCGGCTTAAATTATTTTGCAACAGCAAATACATGTCTATTACATATCTTCAGTTTCGTAGGAATCGCCATATTCTTAAGAAATCGTTCTGTTTCATTATAATTAACATAAGTTGTTAATTGTATAAAAAAAATAAGTTGTATTAGGGACGTTTTGATTTTATTTTACTCTAGTGGGAGATTCTCAATGGAAATTTGAGACGATTTTATTCCAAAATACACACTAGTAGAAAAATGACATTTAAAGGTAGGATATCATCGCAGTTAAAAATGAATCGCATTTAAACACAACGCGGTGACATTTTTTAAATTAAGTAAGACTATATCAGCGCGGTTCAGGCAAAAACTGCGATAATAGGCCACAAATAATTTATTTTTGGAAACTACAGGGAGATACAAATGCGGTTGTTAAAAAAACCGCGTTTGTATCTGCAAAATAATTTAAAAATTGTTTTGTAGGAGGATACAAACGCGGTTGTCACTAACAACCGCGTTTGTATGATACAAACGCGGTTGTCACTAATAACCGCGTTTGTATGTCTTCTTTTATGGCTCAGATTAAATCCCCTCTCTCGCGTGCCCTCTGTTTCATCTTCGTCTTACCTTCGCCTCCCTTCGCTGCTGCTTCCTCTTCCCTCTTATTGTCCTCGTATTGCCTCTCCCTCTCCCTTGCCTTTCGACCAACCTCTCTCTGCTGTTTCGCTTTTGCGGCCACCATTACCACGTGGAGGTTCTTTCACAGCCACCACCACCACGTGGAGGTTCTTTCACAGCCACCACTACCACCACTCAGACCCCCACCACCACGTCTCTCTCTCTCTTTGACATTTTCTTCTTCTACCATCGCGAAGCACACCACCATTGAAGGCTATCTCTTTCTCTGGCTTTATCCAATTTTTTTTCTGTTTAACTTGATTCTATATTTTCAGGTCTCTACCATTGTTGTGTAGACTCTTCTCCACCATAATCGTGCACACGCTGCCATTGTCTCTAATTTTCAGGTTCGTTCACTCAATAGTTCTATTTAATTAATTTACTTTGTTGGTGCTTTATATTAGTTTGTACACTAGGATGATGTTAGAGAGACTAGATTATAGCACTGTGACTGTATTGTGTTTATCATGACGAATTGGTATTGAGTCCGGGGATGTTCGATCCCCGACATTTTATGTTTTGTCTAATATTTATGTTTATCATGACGTGTTGGTATTGAGTCCGGGGATGTTCAATCCCGGCATTTTATGTTTTGTCTAATATTCATGACGTGTTGGTATTGAGTCCGGGGATGTTCGATCCCGGTATTTTATGTTTTGTCTAATATTCATGACGTGTTGGTATTGAGTCTGGGGATGTTCGATCTCCAACATTTTATGTTTTGTATTATGTGTGGGTATGAGTCCGGGGATGTTCGATCCTTGACAATTTTAGGTTTCATTTGTGTTTTGTTTAATATGTATGATGTCTTTTTTGAACGTAGTCATGGATCGAAGTTGGATAACTACAAGTCGAATCAGTAATGAATATGAGAACGATGTTGAAGAGTTTATTCAATTTGCTAAGAGGAATGGAGTAGGAGTAAATAACAAATATTATTGTCCTTGTGTGAATTGTGTAAATGTGATAAGACAAGATATTGAGTTGATACGAGAGCATGT
>Ga0099824_1007917_pt1 | contig 13826 bp, 7 predicted proteins | sample SiratrowhiteBW_FD_76837 | JGI IMG/M metagenome (GOLD analysis project Ga0099824, IMG submission 76837) | Root nodule microbial communities of legume samples collected from California, USA - Siratro white BW | ecosystem: Host-associated > Plants > Roots > Nodule | place: USA: California... | reverse complement strand
TATATATATATATATATATATATATGTGTGATAGTAATAGATATTTAAAATATAAAAGTGAGTACATGAATATATGTATGGAAGGATGTGTTGATAGTGTGTGAGAACATAAAAATTAGGGTATCACATCTTAATCTAATTGATAAACTAGTTAATAAAAGGAAAATAGCATAAATAATATAATTATTACAGTTTTATTACTAAATAAAATGTATATTTTAAAGAAAAATATATTATGTAATTATAAATTTAGATTTTTTTAAAAAATAATTATATTTTTTATAATTTTTTTTAGTATTTTTACTTATTTTGTAAAATTTGTATTTTTTTATAATTGTAAAAAAATTATTTAAATGACTTGATTAATGAGTACTAAATAATTGTTCTTTTAAGAAATTTAATTTTTTTCTTAACTTAAATTATTATTATTATTATATTAAATTTATTTTTTACAATTTTTATTGTGTGTATTTTTAACATAAAACATGTAATAAAATGTTTATTACATAAAAAAATTAATCTAATTTTCATAAAATTTTAAAAAAACAATAAATACTAAAAATTAGTATAATAATGCATAATTTTTTAAATATTTAAAAATACCTAAATTCATAAATTTTGCCAAAAAAAAAAAACTACTGATTTAGTGGCAAAATATCTTATGCAGCACATTTGGGTCGGTCTAGAAAAAAATAAAAGTCAAAGGTGATATTCAAACACTAAATTTCCTAGTCTACGAACGGCATGGCTTTTCACACCCTCAAATTTGTCTCTGAGGCCGGTGCTACTATTAATTCAACTCCATACATTTCTCTCTCTCATTTACACCACACTTTCTCTCTTCATTTACACCTTCAACTCTCTTCTAAACACAACTATTATTACCCTTTCACCAAAGCCGAGAACACACAACAACAACTCTTCAGTCATATAAATGTCTCAAACCTTAACTCAGACCTTGCACCCTTCAGATGAAGCTCAGGACAACTACTTTGGAAGAAGCAGCACTGTGAGTGAGATAGAGGAAGATAACAATGATGCTCCTAACCCTATGCTTACCATTACTGAAGAAGACAAGGAGGAGGAAGACACTGTCTATGTGGCGGTCGGAAAGAGTCAGAGTAGCATCGAAGCCTTGTCATGGACCCTAAGCAACTTCACCACTCCATCCACCATGCTCTATCTCATACATGTTTTCCCAGAGATCAAGCTCCTTCCAAATCCATGTAACTCTTCTTCCAAATTTCTCATGTCCCTTTTGTTTGTTTAAGTATTTATTTTCTTGTTTTGAATTTTGGATTTTAGTTTTCAAATCATTCTTTCTTTTCTGTCTCTTTGGTAGATGGGTGCAAGTTGTTCACACCCTTGGCCTACCTGTGAGGTTGAGGTCTTAACCACCATGCTGTTTTTAAGATCACAAAATAATTATTAATGGTTTCCAAGAGGAGCAAGAGATATGTATAAGATGGTTCACAGTTTGAAAGGTCAACATGATTACTTCTTAATTTTTCTTTTATTTTTTTTATTTTCATTTGGGTTTCTTGAGTATAACCCAGGAATCAATTTTGAGGGCTTAGAAAATATGATAATCCAAGAGTAGAAAATGTCGACTAAAGATAGAGTCCAAATGATTGAAATAAAGGAGTGTGAATTTTCAAGGACAAAAAGTCAAAGCCCGTTTGTTGAATATTCTTCTGATTTTTCCTGTCGGAATGCAAATAAGAATTTTCTCAAGTTGAAGATTCCAATTAACCAATCCAACCATATGCATTTGTGAGTTTGTGAATGTGTCTAACTTGCCACTGTGTTTCTGTTGTGACAGTGGGAGTGGGAATGATTCCAAAGGACCAAGTGAGTCCTGAGCAGGTAGAGAGCTACATGGCCCAAGAAAGAGGCAAGAGAAGAGAGCTCCTTAACAAATTCATACAATTATGTTCTGCTTCTAAGGTACTAAATTCTACAACTAAAATGTAAAGTACTTTCCAATTGCACCCAAAATCAAGACTTGAAGTAAGAACATATGAAGCAGGTTAAGGTGGACACCATCTTGATTGAGAGTGATTTGATTGCAAAGGCTATCAGTGACCTGATTCCTATTCTTCAAATAAGAAAACTAGTGATTGGAGCCAGCAAATCCCAAATAAGGTAGCATGCCACACTATCAATGTATAAGCATTTTTATTTGAATAAATTACACTTGTGAGTGCACACAACTCTTCAACTTTTTTAGCAATTTTAGCAATCTCTCTTATAAGGGTATTATAGAGTAATTTTTTTTGAAAGAATTAAAGGGTTACTATAGTATACAAATAAATATCAGTGTAACATTTTTTAAACAATTAAGGACGTTAATTTATCAGAAAAGAATCGATAATTACTCTTTTTAACATTTTGGTTGCACAGAAAATTGAGATCAAGGAAAGGGAGTGGCATAGCTGATCAGATACTTCAGAATGCTCCAAAAAGTTGCGATGTGAGTATTGTATGTGAAGGAAAGGAAGTAAATGAACAGATAGCTGGTGCCATTGCCACTGATACCTCCATGTCCCAGAAAAACAAGCATCAGCAAAATGCTTCGGTTTCATGTGTTTGTTTCAACTTTTAAAGCCAAAGCTTTTCATAAGCACTGTGTATCTATCAGTCACTGAATTTCAGCACAGGGAATAGTTCCCTAAAGGAATGTTGGTTTAGTTTTACCCTTTGAAAAACCAACAATGTTGCTGAAAAAAAAATGAAGTGTTCAATGCCAGAAGAAAATTTTCATGCAACATCACCGGTTTATATAACTTGGTCGGCTGCTAATGTTTTTATGTAAAGGTAGTCCTTATTGTACAACTTGATCGGCTGCTAATGTTTTTATGTAAAGGTAGTCCTTATTGTACTGTTGTTGCTCTGTCGAAATGGAGTAAAGTTTGAAACAAAACATGGTTACTTTATATACGTTAGACTTCTGGAGGAGACACTGTTCCAAAACCTGAACCTTAACTTCCCACCTTGAATTTTAGCTGATAAAGTGATCTGTTAGTAAGGGTTGATTCTAGGCTTAAAGCATATTTTGTTTTACAAACTCATCAAAGAGCAACCAACAAGAGATGTGGAATGTTTAACTTAGCTTTTTCTATGAAAAGAAAAATGTGATATATTCAGATGTTGTAGTATGATCTCTTTGAATTATACGTAATAATAATATTCTAATAATAATGCCACGAATCCAAAAATACAAAAGGAGATTTTCATATTCCCAAAAGTGATTATTTTATTATATAGAGGTGTTGATTTGGTTTAAGAAATGTAGCATTATATATGTAAAATTTCTTATTTACCAAAATGATGTTAAAATCAGTTGCTGGGAGAAGAGTGGATAAAATAGAGGATACCACCCTTGAAGAGAATTTATCTTCAAAATGAATAAGGATATGTCTATTACACATTTTAAATTACATATTAATGTGAATTTATTAAAATTAATAGTCCATGAGAATTTTCCAAAAAAATATTAATATTAAGAAATATATTAAATAATTTTTTATTCAACTGTAATTATAGTAATAAAATATTAATTAGTAATTTTTTAGTTTAATGATCAATTCAATTTTTTTGACAAAAGTTGATGTGTTTAACAATGGATTATATGTTGTTGGTTCAAGCTGATCAAGTCGTCAATTTCATTAAGAGTATAGTAATACAGTTGTTTATCCAGCAATTTGTGGGCTGCTCTTAATGCACTCAGTTTTTGTGATTTTTTTGGTTATATAGACTTTACTTTTTTCATTTAAATATGTTATTTAATTCATGTAAAATATTTGGTTCCGGTAAAAATAATTATTTAATTTTAATTTCTCTAAAAATTACTATTATCTATTTATAATACGGTATGACACTTATGATAATTATTTATGGTTTATTTTGACCCTTATTAATTATTTATGTGTTACACCAAAGTCAAATGATAATTTTCAGTGATTAAGAGTAATATTATGATATGATGTCAAAAGATAACATCTTTAAAAATAATTTTTAAACTATATAAAATAGATGTTATTTGTTTATTCTAAAAGGAATGTTAAAAGACCAAAATTAGTGATTTAAAATTTGAAAGAATGGAAAATAGAAGATATATATTAAAAGAAGTAGAATCAACATTCTATTTTTATAAGGATTAAAAATAATAATTTCAAAATAAGAAAATTATAAGAACAAAATCAAAATTTGATCTTAAGGATTAAAAATACATTTAAATTTTATTTGTTTCATGTTAGGGTTACGGGTAAGTTCATCAATTTTGACAGCTAAAACAATCTAATTTTATTTTTTTTTCGTATAGTATTACTTATTAAAAAAGAAAATATAGACTAAAAGAAATGTGACTCGGTTTGAATTAGTTTTTCAATCTATTGGAGTTTTTTTATTTATTTTAAAGCACCACAATGATTTTTTTAATTTAGAAAGTTTTAAAAATAATTGAATATATAAATTGATTTTAAATTTTAAAAAATTATTCATTTTATATTTTTAATAAATCTGTATGTTATCTTTCTTTTACATATTTATTAACTCAAATTCCAACCATACATACAATCACAAGTGAAGTTTTATAATGAGATTTTTCGAAGGCACAATGCTAAAATGAACAATTACATAAGATGGAACTTATTGAATGATAGGACTGAATAAAAAATCTTATATTCATCTTAACCTTGCATTCCATGCTTGATTAAGAATTTATCATTATAAGTTAAAAAAATATATCTAACTCATAGTATTAGTGTATCTAACTCATAATGTCAAAGTTATTTATATTTTATTTTCCTTAAACTTATTCATCATTAATTTTTTATTAGAGACCACAAACTATAATTATTAACCAACTCAAAATTGTAGGTATATATATATATTAATTCAAATATAAAGAACTAAAAATATTGAAATTATAATTCTATTTACTATCGGAAATGAAAATCGACAATTGAAACCCCTACTAGCTACTTGTTATGATCAACAATTAACTTATTAATATAAATTTTAATTAATTAACAGAAGTGTCCAAGGTAGTCGTTATCTAACGTTCCATTTGAAAGAGATGAAATAATGATATAGTATCTATTAACGTGTCCCAATAATTTGACTTCAAACTCCTAGTTTTCCTCATCTCAAAAGGTTTTACGGTTCCTAACTCCATCTTCATTAATTTCTATTTTCAATTTTTTTAAAGAATATTTCTAGTCATCTTCAGGTCACTTTCTTACTAATTAAAAATCCTCCTCGTGCCACTTTCTTTATTATTACAAAACAAAAAATAAACCATTGAAAATGTATGTCGACTCACTTGAAATTATTATAACTTAATTCCAATAATATTTGATTCAAGTTTTAAATATGAAAATGTATTAAATTCTTACGTAAAACTTTCCCTCATAATAATTTTGTCTAGTATGAACAACATTAACTTCAAAGACAAAATACCATTCGTCTATATGAAAAAACAAAATTTGTTCATAAACCGGGTGCTCATAGAAGTTTCGTTTTATCTATGCTTAACACAATGAAACTCTAATCTAACTCAAAAAAATTTCTTCTTAAATTTTTTTATCAGAAAATCTACAAAACTCATAACACAAACCAAATTGATGTAATTGTTATCACTGATGTCAGGGGAAACGAGATCCGATGAAGAAAGCTCTAGCTGTTCTTGCGGTTTCATTGGGTTTGGGAGAAACCAAGTGTATGACTGCAGCACCAATGAAGTAAACAATGAAGATTTAGAGGAGCTGTTTTGAGATCAATCTGAAGGGATCATTGGATACAATATCAGAAGACTGTGAGAGCAGTGTGTTCTCTTTTGACATTGACAACAACAACGACAAAGATGTTGTTCATGTGGCAGTAGACAACGTTGGGGAATCAAGCATGGAAGCCCTTTCATGGACTTTGAAGCATGCTGTCACACCCTCTACCACTGTCTATCTCATACACATTTTTCCTGAAATCAGGCTTATCCCAAGTCCATGTGAGTCATCTTCTTTAATTGTTACATAGTTCATCATTATCACATGGTCCAGACTAATTAGCTACTTTTCAGAAGTTGAAATTTTGATTATTCGTCATGAAAAGATTAGTTGGAAGTATAAGTATATATAGTGGTTTTAGACCATGTAATTAATAGTTTTTCTGGTACAAGACAACAGGTTAGTTGTTGGTGGTGTGATTCAAGGAATGAATAACATGGTTGTTACCATTTTGATTAATAAAAATGCTGAAGTCAACGAATGAATGAAGTGGTTGTTTCCTTTTATTAATGAAGCCATTAATTAAGCTATGACTTTGTGGCTTGATCATGTTGCTTTTGATGTTTGATGGCAGTTGGAAAATTTCCAAGGAGTCTCGTGAATCCAGAGTATGTTAACTTTCACTTGACTCAACAGAAAGGCAAGAGAAAATTGCTCCTTCAAGAGTTCATTGACTTGTGCCATGATTCAAAGGTAAGGAAATTCCATCGCACAAAAACAATACACAATTTGATAGTTGAAAAATATCACTTTCATGGAATTTAATATACAAAGAAAAATTACAGATTGGCAGTTTAGTTCTTCATCTGTCTTAGTTGGTATGTTTTTGAACTAATTTGAGTCGGTAATAGTTTATTAAGGGATGTTTAGTGATATGTTTAAGTGGCTAATTATATGTTCAAGTGATGTTTTTCTTTTGACAAATCGACTTCTGAAATAATTATATATATGTAACACACTAAACAGGTTAAGGTGGAGGTGATGGTTGAAGAGGGTGACAAGGTTGCCAAAGCAATAACAGACCTAGTTAGAGATCATGATATAAGGAAATTGGTGATTGGAATCACCAAATCTAATTTGAGGTACCATTCCCTGCAATACCTAAAACTAAATTAATGGCAATAATTTTCTGCTAATCTGTCACTAATTTTTTTATTGTGATGAGTAGCAAATCCGTCTCTAGAAGGAGAAATGGCATAGCAGATAAGGTCTTTAGAAATGCACCAGAAATCTGTGATGTTAAAATAATATGCGATGGAAAGGAAGTAACAGATCAAATGATTGGCAGTTTCAGAGTTGCACATGAACAGAATGAAGAGAATGAATCATGTGGTTTTGTTCCTTTTATGCGTTTTGTGCCCCATTCTATATGGCTATTTAGACCCAGATTTTGATCAATGACCCTCTTTTTTCATTAGTTCAAAGTGAGGATCCTTTTCATTCAAACCAAGTCATCGAATACAAAAGGGTGTTATCTTGCTGAAAAACAAGTTAAAAATCATCTAAGAGAAAGAAAATTTACAGGTAGCAGAAAAAAAAATGTCATTAATTAGTGATAATTTAAGGTCAAAGAGCAAATTATCATTATGTCGATGTGTATGTTAGAGAATTTAAAATACTGAAAATGGCAATTGTCTGTTCCAAGCAATTAGTGGTGAGCATGTGATGCATCATGATGTGGTCAGTTAGGTTGAAAGTATTTTATGCTAATATTGCTATAATGTGTGGTTCTAATTTATCTACCACTTCTTAAAAATGGTTTTAATTTTAAATTGCTCTGACTTTTGAAACAACTAAAATACTCAATAATCTATTTACACAATTATGTGGGGTTAATTTTTAAAATAGAGTTACATTTTTTTTTCTAAAATTTTGCTTTTGACTTTCGATCAATTTTATTTATTTTAGCTTTGCTCCTCATTAATTTATTTCAGTACCTTTATAGCTTTATTTTTTTTTTTTCTTTTGTGCTTTGCTGAGTACTTTTCAGGGATTAATTCAAAATAAAAAAAATATTATAAGGACTAAAAAATATTTTATTGGGACCAAAATCAAGGTAATAAATTTTATAGATTGATATTTTTTAAATATAGCAAATAAAAGAAAATTTCAATTATAATCCAAGTATTACAAACATATTTATATATAATTATTTGTTATACAAATCTATATAGATAAATGATACTCGGCTCAGTTGCATGTAATTTGACTAACTCATGTTTAAGTTTCGCAAAGGTAATTTACTAATGTCGAAATTAAGAGATTAAAACATTTTTTAATTAGTATTGCATAGTTAACATATAATTCGGATTTAAAAGCACTTTATAAAATTTGCTTTGTAGCAAAATGGAGGACGTGGCTAGCTCCAGAAAAACTTTTGACCTGACAGCTCAACCTTTGCAACTAAATTTCCATCCTCAAAATCGACAGTTTTAATGTTTAATTAGTCTTCAAATTCGATGTATGCATCAACTAAACCCTAGGTTTAATTAGTCATGCGTTTCTTTTAAGTTGAACTATTATTTTATTTTATTTTTAACACTTTTGTTATTAATTTTACTTTTTATTGAAAACGTTAGCCGTTATTGGTTACTTTAATCGTTTAATTCATATTTTAGATATCAGGTACTTAGACCTGAAATAGGGACCTGTGTTGTTACGAATTTTATTTGTTATTAGGAATATTAATTTTTTTTAATGATAATGTGATTTTAATTTTAGAGTATAGATTGACTAAATTAAGTTAGCTATGTAATATTTATTTTTTTTAATATGTATCAAGTGAACTTATCCAATTAGTAACTCACCAGTTTTCTTTTAAATGAATAAACTCAACAGGTATTCGTTATTGGGCCTAGAAAAGAGGCTAAATAGGAGTGATAGTATAAGCTGAATATTTAGACGTGTGAGTACAAAAATATTATTAACAAAAGTATTTATTGAAATCTACTAAGAATTTGTGTTATATATATATATATATATATATATATATATATATATATATATATATATATATATATATTTGCACTTCCCATTTAAAACAAACATGAATAAAAGTGTAAAATAATTTGTAATTTTTTTCTCTTTTAAAAGGTAAGTTGATAGATACAACTTCCTTTTTAAAAAGTAGCAGCGGCATTCTCTATTGTAGTCGATGCACCAATTTTTTAAGAAAAGGTTCTTCAATTGAAATTTAAATCATCTATACCGAAAGAAAATGAATTTATTTAACATTAAACTTAAACTTTACCACAGTCTGATTTATATTCACACAAATTAAGAATCAGATTTTTTTGTTTTAAAAAATTATGGACATATTTAAGACTGTTGTTTTTTAACGTTAATTTATTATTTTTCTTCGCATGACTATCACGCAACATTTTTTTTTCATTTGTCACTATTTAATTTTATTAGAATACAAAAATAATTATAAACTGAATAAAAATAAAAAAACGACTGATGCAATATTATTATTTTAGCATCAAAGTTGATGCTGAAATTGCGCTAGAAGCCGAATATATTACAACAAAATTACAATCCACTTCATCTAATAAATTCTAATATTAAAATATTTAGATAAAACAAAAACATTTACTTGCATTTGATTTATATAGGACTATAGAGCTATGACAGGGCTTTGAGGCGATGGTATTGGGTGAGTTTGTAGGCACAGTTTTTGAGGAGCTGACAATTGTTTTGAAAGAAATAGTGTAAAGATTAAAATGGGGAAGTTGGTTGATGCACATGTGCTCCACTATCCACACTTGCATACTTACCAATAGTATCATTGGCTGGTTGGAATTCCTAGTGGTGCATTGGCAGCTAGTGAATAAATGTTCTTTTTATATGACTTTCTTTGAGATGACAGAGAAGCCATGCATTAATTGTGCCATACAAATTTGAAACTGCAAATAGCCAACAAAAAACAAACATACAATTCCTCATGGTCTGTTTTCTGAAACATCGAAAAAAAGATCCTCCCCTCTTAACAGAAACCATCTGCAATCAATATTGTCTCTACCTCTAGAAGAAATCAAACTCCAGATAATTATCAGAACCTTTCTGATTAGCTATTGACATGTGGTTAACAGCCTTTTCACCAGCGCCTGATGAGGCTGGGGAGGGTATCTTCTCAAACTCCACAGCCTTTGGGATCTCAGGTGGGGTAGCACATCTGATCAATGCCCAGTTCACACCTTCAAAAAAAGGGTGTTGCTTGATCTCAGTTGCCCCTCTTTTGTATGCCAATCTGTGCTGAGGTTCTTTCACAAGCAACCCCCTTATGAGATCCCTTGCTGCAAAACTCACAACAGGTGCTTCTGGAAATCGCAGTGGCTGTCCAACAACGTTGAACAGTGTGGCTCGGTTGCCGGATCCTTTGAAGGGAGTTTTACCAAACAACAGCTCGTATAGAAAGATCCCAAAAGTCCACCAATCAACTGCACTTCCATGACCTTCACCCTTGATAATCTCAGGTGCCAAGTATTCATGAGTTCCAACAAATGACATGGACCGAGCATCAGTAGGCTCTGCAATCAGCTCTGGTAGTGGACTCACTTGGTTGCCAATTTCAGTTTTTGGCTTCCGGTCTTTCTTTGATTTGCTGGAGAAGAGCCGGGGTGAAAAGCATGTGGTAGGGGCAACACAGGATGGTTGGATGCAGGAAGGTGGCTCAATACATGCAGGTTGGACACAGTAAACAGGGTTCTTTCTTAGAGGCTCAGAATCCGTGGAAGAAGTTTTCACAAGGGTTGGACTGACGGCACATCGGAGGGAAAGATCAAAATCAGAGAGCATAATGTGTCCGTCGTCCCTAACAAGGACATTTTCTGGCTTGAGATCACGGTAAACAATCCCAAGCATGTGGAGGTACTCTAAAGCCAGAAGCACCTCTGCTACATAAAATCTGCAAGTTAAAAGGAAATTATCAATGATTACCATCAGATCATATTAACATAACTGCCAAACCAGGCAAAATACCCAAAAATGAAAAATGCAAGAAAAGAAATCATGACGAAGAGGCTTAAGGAGCATTCAAACATCTCATTTTTGATACATTAATGAGAGTTACGATTTCCACTTAATTTATCTTCCCACCAACGAGCTTTCAAAGATTCACTTTTACTCTAGTCGAGGGAGGATGTATTGATTTGTAGATTTGGAAAACTGAATGCAGACATAAAATCCACAATTGATATCTGAAACTGTCTGGAATACAGTATTTGATTTCATATAGGGCTTGAATAAATCAACCAGAAGCATCATACACATTTGAAAAGTAAAACATGCAAAACCACATGTAAAAGAACTCGCATCACAACCTCTACCTATACTTTTCATGCATGCATGAGAAGAAGATTCTACACTTAAAATTTGATGTTCTTTACATATTAAGCAATTAAGTGGTCATAGATGCTTGTATAATGGTAACCAGGATCTGCATACAAGGATAAAGTGATCAAAGCATTAGAATTAGGTTGTTTCATAGAGTGCAGCAATTAGATCAATAAGCACAAATAAGGATGAGGCCACCGCAACCGCTAACATTAAAACTAAGGAAAATCCAGGGACAATTTTGAAAAGAAATTAAAAGATAAACGATGTAGTTGCAATTACAACACCCTGAGAAGACTCAAATCTAGTTTCTTTCCCAGTAGACAATATAATAAGCCAGTAAAGCAATGTATCTGAAATTGGATCCAGTTTTCGCTCAAAAGTAGTATTGAAAATAGAGGAACTCAAAAGGAGAATACAGTGGGTATAATAATCAGTATGAATGAACCAAAATTAAGTTATAATTTGAACATACTTTACTGCCTGCTCAGGAAAATGCTTCCCTGGTTGCTTCTGCCTAAGAGTATGGAGGTCACCACCTGGGCAAAATTCCATTACCAAACATGAGAATTTCTCAGTCTCAAAATGGGTGTATAAAGTTGGGAGAAATGGGTGGTCAAGAGACTGCAGGATCTCTCGTTCTGTCTGGGCACGAAGTAGCTTTTTGCGACTCGCTAGAGACCCTTTGTCCATTACTTTCATTGCAAAGTAACATTTAGTTCCACTCAACTCAGAGAGGTAAACACTGCCTATATCCCCACAACCCAGCCTCTTCAGTAGTCTGAAGTGACCTAAACCCAACACCCCATCTCTACTGCGAACTGCTTGAATGGCTTCCCATCTCATGTCATTTGCCTTGTGAGGTTTGTTTATGCTGCTACTAAAGCTACTACAAGTACTCTCATCACTCACATCACTGCTTGTGCTTCCTCTGTAAATACTGCTCTTACCACTCTCAACAAAATCAGCTCTGTCACTAATCTTGGCACTTCCGCTTGTCTTTGCAAGACTGCTGGCCCCATCACTAACTTTGGCAGAGACAGAACTGTTCTTCACACTTCCATATTCCGATGTCTTTTTCTCTTGATCAATGGAGCTTTCCTGTGAGCCTATGTTTTCATTAACAGCACGATCCGCCTTGTCGAGAACAGATGAAGAAGCACCTGAACTACTTTTATTGTTCGAGGAATCAGCAGACCCCTTTTGGATTGAAACTCCTAACTTCTTGTTTTCAGCAGTTTCCCCAGTATTCTGCTTGGACACGCTCCCTACAGACTTGGATAAATCCTCTGGACCAGCCAGCTCAGTTTTGCCGGTTTTCAGGGAAGCTGGATTCCCTGAAGACCCGTTGTCATTTGCCTCAAGGGTTTGAATTCCAGCCGTCTTCTGATGGTGTTTTGGGAGAGATCTAGAACTGGTTTTTGAGTCCATCAGAAATACTAAAAAGTTTCAATCAAGATCAAATTGACCAAACCCGTGGCTCAGCATCCATTTATGTCTCCAAAAACAACAAACAACCTATCAAAAGCCACCAACATCATAAAAAATCAGTCTTCCATCAAGCAACAGTATGAAAAACATGCTGGTTTAACGGGTGCGTGTTAACAGATATTGATGAACCAATCCACAAAAAAAAAAAAAAACACTTCAAACATTAATAAAATCACAACATAATTTCCTCACATTCAGAATCAGACAAATAGATCCTTTAACGGATAAAACCAAAACAGTTCCTCCACTTCACACATAACAACACAAGTACATCACAACCTAACCAAAACACAACAAGATAATTAACCAACCAAGACCTCAGACCGCACCAGAGTGGTGAACCCCATCCCATATTATCCATGAACAAACAGTGGACAGAACCCTAAGACCAACTTTAACAAGAAGAAATACCATATATATACATCCCTAGCAAAGCTGCATGCATAGCACGATCCAGTTAGTAAAGCAAAACAGTCACGGAACACCAACAAGACAATAAGGAGCCAAAAAACACAAAAAAATCAGAGAAGAACAACAAAGGGTTGGACTTTGAAGACCAACAGAAGAGTAAAGTAAAAAGGTCAAATTTGCCGGCAAAAACGAGGAGCTATATTTTGGAGAGAAAAAGGGTATTGGGGTGAGAGGGAAATTACCAGAAGCAGGTGGGAGAGAGTGATCCTGAGAGAATTGTATAAAAAATGGATCTTGAAGAGGAAAAGTGGGTTGGAGTGGAATCTGAAGCAGATCGGAAGGGGGAGAGAGAAACCCAGATGGAAAAAAGGAGTTAAACTTGAAGGGCTATGGCGAAAAGGAAAAGAGAAGTGAAGAATTGGAAGAGGCGAAAGTAAGAAGAGAACAAAAGAGTACCTAATTTGAAGGATCAGAACACAGCTTCGTTGCTTTAGCAGAGAGAGAGAGAGCACTGTAGATAGGGAGCTGGTGGTAGCTTAGACAGAGACAGAGACAGAGAGAGAGAGAGAGAGGAGAGAGAGAGGGGTCAAGGTAAAGCAATGCTTTTTTCTTGATTCAATAATTTCAAAGGGTTTTTGTCGCCAAAACCAAGAGAGGTCCAAATCACTAAACAGTTCTGAGGTCTTGCACCTGTCTGTCATGCCTTTGCCCAAATAATTCTTTTATCCTTTTCATTTTATCTCTTTTTTTTTTTTTTTTTTTTTTTCTTTTTTTTTTTTTTTTTTTTTTTTTTTTTTTTTTTTT
>Ga0099824_1007912_pt1 | contig 13834 bp, 14 predicted proteins | sample SiratrowhiteBW_FD_76837 | JGI IMG/M metagenome (GOLD analysis project Ga0099824, IMG submission 76837) | Root nodule microbial communities of legume samples collected from California, USA - Siratro white BW | ecosystem: Host-associated > Plants > Roots > Nodule | place: USA: California... | reverse complement strand
CGGCGGCAATGCGACGCTGAGCGTCAACCGCACGACGAGCTCGACCTCGCTCGGAGCGTTGATCTCGGACGGCTCGACGCTGAACGTCGACGGCCACGTCATCACCTTCAAGAACGCGCCGGTCCCCGGCTCGACGGGTGCGCCGGCCATTCCGACCGGCTACGGCAAGAGCGGCAACGTGATCACCGACGGCAACGGCAACTCGACGGTCTACCTGCAGGCCGGCAGCGTCGCCGACGTGCTCAACGCCATCGACCTTGCGAGCGGCGTGCAGACCGCGTCGATCGCAGCCAACGGCACGGCGACGCTGAACACTGCAACCGGCGTCAGCAAGTCGTCGATCAATACCAGCGGCCAGCTCCAGCTCTCGACCGGTATCAACGCCGACCTCTCGATCACCGGGACCGGCAATGCACTGGCGGTGTTTGGACTGTCGGGCAACACCGGAAACGCCACCGCGTTCTCCGCCGCCCGCACCTCCGGCATCGGCGGCATCAGCGGCAAGACCTTGACCTTCACCTCCTTCAACGGCGGCACGGCGGTCAACGTCACCTTCGGCGACGGCACCAACGGCACGATCAAGACGCTCGATCAGCTCAATGCGAAGCTTCAGGCCAACAACCTGTCCGCGACGATCGACGCCAACGGCCTGCTGACCATCACCGCCTCCAACGACTACGCATCCTCGACGCTCGGCTCGACGACCGCAGGCGGTGCGATCGGCGGCACGCTGACGAGCGCGCTGACCTTCTCGACGGCTTCCACCCCCGTTCAGGACGCAGTAGCCCAGACGGCCCGGGCAAATCTGGTCAACCAGTACAACAACATCCTGAACCAGATCGACACGACGGCGCAGGACTCCTCGTTCAACGGCGTCAATCTCTTGAACGGCGACCAGCTCAAGCTGGTGTTCGACGAGACCGCCAAGTCGAGCCTGAGCATCACCGGCGTGACCTACAACTCCAAGGGTCTCGGTCTCGCCGCGCTCACGATTGGCGTCGACTTCATCGACAATGCCGCCGCCAACAGGGTGCTGACCAATCTGAACGCCGCCTCGAGCACGCTGCGCTCGGAGGCTTCGAGCCTCGGTTCGAACCTCTCGGTGGTGCAGATCCGTCAGGACTTCAACAAGAACCTCATCAACGTGCTGCAGACCGGCTCGTCCAACCTGACCCTGGCCGACACCAACGTCGAGGCGGCCAACAGCCAGGCGCTGTCGACCCGTCAGTCGATCGCGGTGTCCGCGCTGTCGCTGGCCAACCAGTCGCAGCAGAGCGTGCTCCAGCTGCTCCGCTAATAAACGACTGAAATCGTAGATAAAAACCGAGCGGCGGGGCCATTTGCCCCGCCGCTCTTTTTTGCGTCGAGAACGGGCAGGGGGCGTTCACCGGCCGTTAACCCTATCGCTTAAACCGGCGTTAACCATACTTTAAAGGACACCTCCTAGAACTTGACAAAAGCCCCGCTTTGCAGACCGCGCGGCCGATTCGTATCCGGTTCAAGAGGAAGACTCGCCAATGTCCAACATCGTTCTCTCGGCGTCCGTTCGCCAGAACCTGTTGTCGCTGCAGTCGACGGCCGACTTGCTGGCCACGACGCAGGAGCGGCTGTCGACCGGCAAGAAGGTCAATACGGCGCTCGACAATCCCACCAACTTCTTCACGGCGCAGGGGTTGGACAACCGGGCGAGCGACATCAGCAACCTGCTCAACGGCATCAACAACGGTGTGCAGGTGCTCCAGGCCGCCAACACCGGCATCACCTCGCTGCAAAAGCTGATCGACAGCGCGAAATCGATCGCCAACCAGGCACTGCAGACCACGGTCGGCTACTCCATCAAGTCCAACGTCTCGACCACGATTCCCGGTGCGACGCCGGCCGATCTGCGCGGCACGACCTCCTATGCGAGCGCGACCGCCAACAGCAATGTGCTCTACACCGGCGCCCCCGGTGGCGTGACGCCGGTGACGGCCGCCGCCACACTCGGTGCATCGTTGGGCTCGACCGCGGGCACGCTGACCGGCACTGCCGTCAACGCGGCCGACGGCACCACTGCACTGACCGGCACCGCGACGCTGATCGGCACCGCGTCGGCCAGCACCCTCGGTTCGTCCCCGGCCGACGGCGATTCGATCACCGTGAACGGCAAGACCATCACTTTCCGGACCGGCGCGGCGCCCGCGACGCAGCCGACCGGCTGGGGCCTGAATGCCAGCGGCCGCATCGCCACCGACGGCAACGGCAACTCGATCGTCTACATGGGTACGGCCGCCGCTCCCACCGGCACCGTCAACGACCTGTTGAGCGCGATCGATCTGGCCAGCGGCGTCAAGAGCGCGACCATCAGCGCGGGCGCTGCGACCATCTCGGTCAGCGGTTCGGCCGGTCCCGTCGGCACGCTTCAGGTGGCATCATCCATCGCGGGCGGCCAGGTCACGCTGAAGAGCTCGACCGGCGCCGATCTGAGCGTCACGGGTAAGGCCGACTTCCTCAAGGCGCTCGGTCTGACGTCCGCAACCGGCGCTGGCAATGCCAACGTCACCGCAGCCCGATCGACCACTGCGGGTTCGCTCGGGACGCTCGTTCAGGACGGCTCGACGCTGAACATCGATGGCCACACCATCACCTTCAAGAACGCGCAGACGCCGCAATCGGCGGCGAGCGTCACGTCGGGCGGCGTCAGCGGCAACATCGTCACGGACGGCAACGGCAACTCGACCGTCTACATCCAGAGCGCGACGCTGACCGACCTGCTCAACGCGGTCGACCTTGCGACCGGGGTCAAGACGGCCAGCATCTTCAACGGCGCGGCGACGCTGTCGACCACTGCTGGCCAGATTCCGTCATCGGTCAACAGCAGCGGTCAGCTTGCGCTCTCCACCGGCATCAACGCCGACCTCTCGATCACCGGCACCGGCAATGCGCTCAGCGCCTTCGGCCTCAGCGGCAACACGGGAACGGCGACCGCCTTCACCGCGGCCCGCACCTCCGGCGTCGGCGGCATCAGCGGCAAGACGCTCACCTTCACCTCCTTCAACGGCGGCACGCCTGTCAACGTCACTTTCGGCGACGGCACCAACGGCACGGTCAAGACGTTGGACCAGCTCAACGCCCAGCTTCAGGCCAACCATCTGACGGCGACGATCGACGCCAACGGCGTGCTCACGGTCACCACCGTCAACGAATACGCCTCCTCGACGCTGGGCTCGACGACAGCGGGCGGCGTCGTCGGCGGCACCATCACCGGCGTTCTGGCCTTCACCACCGCGCAGCCGCCGGTCCAGGATCCCGTGGCGCAGACCGCGCGCTCCAACCTGGTCAACCAGTTCAACAACATTCTGGCCCAGATCGACACGACGTCGCAGGACTCCTCCTTCAACGGCGTCAACCTGCTCAACGGCGACACGCTGAAGCTCGTCTTCAACGAGACCGGCAGCTCCACGCTGAGCATCAACGGCGTGGTGTTCAATGCGGCCGGCCTCGGCCTCAGCAACCTCGTCAACGGTGTCGACTTCATCGACAACGGCGCCACCAACAAGGTGCTGGCCAGCCTCAATGCCGCCTCGAGCAGGCTGCGCTCCGAAGGATCCTCTCTCGGCTCGAATCTCTCGATCGTGCAGGTGCGTCAGGACTTCTCCAAGAACCTGATCAACGTGCTGCAGACCGGTTCATCCAACCTGACGCTCGCCGACACCAACGAGGAAGCGGCGAACAGCCAGGCGCTGTCGACTCGGCAGTCGATCGCGGTCTCCGCGCTGTCGCTGGCCAACCAGTCGCAACAGAGCGTGCTGCAGCTGCTCCGCTAGTTTCGAGAGCGCAAGTTCGCTGCTCGAGATGTCGCGGCGGGGCTAACGCTCCGCCGTTCTTTTGAGGGAGATCGCTAAAACTGGATTGGCCGAGATCGACGCGCATCACGCGAGGCGAGTTTACAGCGTGCGTGCATCTAGCGTTTGCGCCGACGAAGAGCTCCGCGCCCCGTAATTGTCCGGAGTCCTTCCAAGCACACACGTAAGCAAATCTTAAGCGGTGCTGCCTAGGGTTGGGAAAGAAATCCTTAAGTGCTTCCAAAGCGCTAGGTAACGTCCAAGGTGATTGATGTCGAATTCCGCTGCCTCGGCTTATGCGCGTGTTGCAACGACCACCGCATCTCCTCGCGACATCGAGGCGCAGACCCTGCTCAAGGCCGCCAACAAGCTCCAGGACGCGGTGAACAACGCCGATCCGCTCAGCGAGCAGACCATGCAGGCCCTGATGTTCAACCGCAAGCTCTGGACCATCTTCTTGAGCGAGGCGATGCGTGACACCAATCCGCAGCCGATCGACGTCCGGCAGAAGATCGCCAACATCAGCGTGTTCGTGCTGAGCCAGACCGCCGCGCTGCAGATGAGCCCGCAGTTCGATCACTTCCGCCCGCTGATCGAGATCAACCGCAACATCGCCGCGGGTCTGTCTGGACGGCCGTGACGGAGGATTGTCGTAGTCGAGCATTTTGTCGGCCGCCGACCAGGTTCACGCGGACGGATGCCGGTGAGGGCGCAGATCAACGTCACCGATCTTGCGGCCGGCCTGGCTGATGCCGTTGCGGCGCGCGATCCCCGGCAATCAGGCGCTGACGTCCGTGCTGAGCGGTCGCGAAGGCTCGGATTTCATGTCCAGTGCATGGAAATAGGCGCGACGGCGCAGCATCGCCTCGTCCGGGAACTGGTTCACCACCGTGTCTGTCTTGTCGTTGACGACCTGGAAGACGAAGGAGGCGGCCGCCTGATCGAACACGACCTGGCGTGAGATGTTGTCGTGGTTCGGCAAAGCATTGCGTACCGGCGCGCTCGTATCGGCCGCGGCGACCGTCTGGCTCACCGGAAGATCCGTTTGCACAGCTTCATTCGCCGCCGCATTGGACGTCGGTACAATCTGCGTGGGCGCCGGAATCCCCACCGGCCTGATGCTGAAATCTGTACTCATGGCAGCCTCCTGGTTGCCTTGCTTGAGTCAAATCCCAACCCCTCTAATAGCGCAACCATGGAACACCAGGTTTGAAGACCCGGTAAGCAAACGTGCCTAACCGCGCAACGATATCGCCGCGCGGTTTTTCCTAAAATTGTCGCTTGTTCCCGTGCGCGCTCACAGCGAGCGGCTGACCGCGAGCGGGGTGATGTGGCGCGGACCCGGCGCTGCGCGGCGTCCGGCGGCCGTATACGTGTTCGGCACGTTGCGCTTCTGGATCTCGGCATTGACGCCGCGCACGACGCTTTCGGAGACCGCATGCGCGGTCGCGAGCACGGTGAGATTGACCTGGAGCATCGCGCGAAACGCATCGTGGTGGCGGTGCAGCGTCGAAAGCAGCTCCGGCGCGGATTTCGCGAGCTGGGTCTGGTTCGCCTTCAACTGGCTGACGGCGCCGACGTAATTGCGCGACAACTCCTGCTTCTTGCTCTCCAGCGTCATCGCCTCGCGGACCTGGCCGGCGCGAACCAGCTCGGTCTCGCGCTCGATCAGTCCGAGCAGGGCGCTCATTGCGTCCATCAGGTCTTCGGCGAGCTTGCGCGCCTCGGTGCTGCCGGGTGCGATGTTCGGACGCTGGGCAGGCATCGGCTGACGTGAGGCGTTGAAATGGTTCATCTCGTTTGACCTTATGCCGTGCGGATCGTTTTGGCCTGCTGCAGGATGAGGGTGCGGTAGACCTCGGTGGCGACGCCGACGCCGCCGGCCTTGGCGAAGTTCTTCGAGTATTGCTCGGTCAGCATCGAGCGCCACACGCCGGTGCCGGGGGTATCGCCGAACGGGCCCTCGCCCTTCACGCCCGAGGTCATCTGCGAGAACATGCTGTTGAGGAACATCGCCTCGAAATCGGTGGCGGTCTTCTGCGCCTTGGCCTGTTGCTGCGGCGAGACCTTTTGCAGCGCGGCGGCGAGCTCGAAGTCCGGCCGGCCGTTGCGGCTCTCGACGGAGAAGACCGGGGAGTAGGTCGTGAGGTGCGGGGTATTGATCGCGCCGGTCTGCATCACATCACCTCGATGTCGGCTTCGATCGCGCCGGCGGCCTTGATGGCCTGGAGGATGCTGATCATGTCACGGGGACCGATGCCGAGACCGTTGAGGCCGTCGACGAGCTGCTGGAGCGAGACGCCGTCCTTGACGAGCGCCAACTTCTTGCCGTCTTCGCTGACGGTGACGCTGCTGCGCGGCGCGACCACGGTGCGGCCGCGCGACAGCGGGTTGGGCTGGCTGACCTGCGGGCTCTCGGAGATCGTGACGGTGAGGTTGCCCTGCGCCACCGCGACGGTGGCGACGCGCACGTCGCGGCCCATCACGATGATGCCGCTCCGTTCGTCGATGACGATCTTGGCGGCGAGATCGGGATCGACCTGGAGCTGCTCGATCTCGGTGAGAAAGGCGACGACGTTGCCCTTGAACTCCGGCGGGATCGACAGCTGCACCGTCGAAGGATCGATCGGCTCGGCGGTCTTGACGCCGAGATAGTCGTTGACCGCGGCTGCGATGCGCTTGGCGGTCGTGAAGTCGGCATTGCGCAGCGCCAGGCGGACGTTCGGCAGCCGATTGAGCGCGAACTCGATCTCGCGCTCGATGATGGCACCGTTGGCGATGCGTCCGACGGTCGGGACGCCGCGCACGATCCTGGCGGCCTCGCCCTCGGCCTGGAAACCGGAGATCGCGAGCGAGCCCTGCGCCACGGCATAGACATTGCCGTCGGCACCTAACAGGGGCGTGACGAGCAGGGTGCCGCCCTGGAGATTCTTGGCGTCGCCGAGCGCGGAGACGGTGACGTCCATGCGCGTGCCCTGGGTGGCGAAAGGCGGCAGATTGCCTGTCACCATCACGGCGGCGACGTTGCCGGTGCGGATGGTGGCGCCGCGAATGTTGACGCCCATGCGCTCGAGCATCGCTTGCAGCGATTGCTTGGTGAAAGGGATGTTGTTGAGGGTGTCGCCGGTGCCGTTGAGACCGACGACGAGGCCATAGCCGATGAGCTGGTTCTGCCGCACGCCCTCGATATTGGCGAGATCCTTGATGCGCGAGGTCGCGGCCGCTGACGTGACCGTGAGCACCAGCGCTGACAGCGCGGCGCAGGCCATCCCAACAATCCTCACCCAACGAACGCCTGGAATCCTCTGCTCCCCGAGGCCTCTCAAATCGAAAGGACCCTCTGCGACACTCCCATGACGAGCTGGTCCGACGCTGTCCTTGCGAGCGCTGTGCCAACGCGCGGCAGTGGGGTTAGCCGATTGAATAGGTTGAATAATCTGTTTCGACCGGTGCCAGTGGGCGTTGTCCGTGAGGAGCGAAACTGCCGCCTGTCGGCAGATTTTGCCGGGCCGTTTACGCACCGTTAACCATAAAACGGCGAATGTGGCGCATCGATCACCCGGATTCCCTCCGATGCGCATCTACGGACCGAACGGCACCACGCTTGGAACGCCGGCCAGCCAGGCCAGGCGAACCGCCTCCGGCACCTTCGTGCTGCCGGATACCTCCTCGGCGCAGGAGACGCGGAGCGCTGCGGCACCGAAGGCAACCGCCAACATCGATGCGCTGCTGGCGCTGCAGGGCGTCGAGGAGGATCCGGTCGAGCGCCGCAAGCGCTCGGTTGCCCGGGGCAGGACCGCGCTCGACGTGCTCGATGATCTGAAGATGGGGCTGTTGTCCGGCAATCTCGACGCCTCGACCGTGATGCGCCTGCGCGATGCTGCTGCGAATTTGAAATCGTCTTCGGGTGATGCCGGTCTCGATGCGGTGCTGTCCGAGATCGAGCTGCGCGTCGAGGTCGAACTGGCGAAGGCCGGGCGGGCTTGATAGTGATCCGTTACCTTGAGGCGCCGGAGCGTAGCGGAGGCCTCGAAGGCGACGGTCCCGCCGCTTGCGCGAGGACATCAGTGTTCGGCGCGGCACCTCGGCCGTACATCTCCCGGCGCGATGCTTTGCATCGCGCCACTCGCGCCTCAGGATGACGGGACTCCCTCAGGAGTTCTTCGCGCACTTACGCCGCTTCCTCCTTCTGCTGCGCGTCGTAGCGACGCTGAGCGGCGAGCACGTCTTTCAGATTCTGCTCGGCCCAATCGCGTAAGGGATCGACCGCCGCCGCCAGCGTCAGCCCGAGCTGCGTGATGGAGTACTCCACCGTCACAGGCACGGTCGCGATGGCATGGCGCTTGATCAGGCCGTCGCGTTCAAGCGATTTGAGAACCTGGCTCAGCATCTTCTGCGAGATGCCCTCGATCGTGCGCCGCAACTGATTGAAGCGCATCGGCTCCTCGCGCAGCAACAGCAGGATCAGCACCGCCCATTTGTCGCCGACGCGATCGAGGATCTGGCGCGTCGGACAGTTCGCTGCATAGACATCGGGTTTCATCGTCGGGTCCTCTGAATCCTTGCGGTTGCCTGCCGGTTACTCCTGCGTAATCAGGTAAGCACAAAGTGCTCTCTTAACACCAGCATTCTTTACGATATCTAGTTTCCGCTAGTTACCAAGAGTCAAGCAAAGGAACCTTCCATGAAAATCGCAGTCGCCGGTGCCTCGGGTCGGGCCGGGTCAGAGATCACCAAGGAACTGTCCCGCCGCGGCCATACCGTCACGGCCATCGCCCGGAACCCGGAGAAGATTGCCGCACTGCCGAACGTGACGCCCACCAAGGGCGACGTGCTCGACCAGGCGGGCCTGGCCCGGCTGTGGGCGGGGCACGACGTCGCCATCAGTTCCGTGCACTTCCTGGCCAGCGATGCGCTCAAGCTGATCGGTGCTGCGAAGGAGTCCAAGGTGGGACGCTATGTCGTTGTCGGCGGTGCCGGCAGCCTGGAGGTCGCGCCAGGCGTGAAGCTGGTCACAACCCCCGGTTTTCCGGCGCAGTACAAGGCGGAGGCCGAAAAGGGTTCCGACTTCCTCGACCTGCTGCGGCAGGAAAAGGACCTGAACTGGACCTTCATCTCGCCCTCGGCCCTCTTCATCGAGGGGGAGCGGACCGGCAAGTTCCGGCTCGGGACCGATCAGCTTCTCGCAGATGCGAACGGGAAAAGCTGGATCACCTTCGCGGACTACGCAATTGCACTCGCCGACGAGATCGAGCGGGCGGCGCATCTGAGGCAGCGCTTCACGGTCGGCTACTGAGCCGGCAGCTGCCCCCCGAGCCCTCCAGGATAAACCTTCCTGTGCAAGGGCTTGGGGGCGATCGCGGGACCATCAGGGAAATATTGTCTGTCACCGGAGGCCACTATATAAGGCCCGGCTCAACGGACCTCGTTCCGTTCGCGAGTCGTTGCTTAAAAAGATAGGCCGCCCTTGGAAAAGTTGAAAAACTACCGACCGACCGACAAAGAGCCTTTCATGAACGACCGGCAGAAGGAGTACTTCCGTTTGAAGCTCCTCGCCTGGAAGGATGAGATCCTCAAAGAGTCCAAGCTCACCCTGCAAGCTTTGCAGGAGGAGAACGTGAACCACCCCGATCTCGCCGATCGGGCATCGTCCGAAACCGACCGTGCCATCGAACTCCGCGCCCGCGACCGCCAGCGCAAGTTGATCGCCAAGATCGACGCCGCGCTCCAGCGCATCGAGGACAACACCTACGGCTATTGCGAGGAAACCGGGGAGCCGATCTCGTTGAAGCGGCTCGAGGCCCGGCCCATCGCGACGCTCTCGGTGGAAGCGCAGGAGCGCCACGAGAAACGCGAGAAGGTTTATCGCGACGAATAGAGCCCGAGCCGCAGAGTTGCGGCTCTTTGTTTTTGGGACGCAAGGCGCCGCTTGGCGCCGTGATCGGCGTTTGCCTATCGCTTCCCACGCGTGTGAGCAGGTGGGTGCGATCGCCAAAAATGAATCGCGATCAACGGCCTAGGCCCGGTTGCTCCGAGCTCACGTGAGTTCGGATGAGAAACAGCCTTCACTTCGGGTGCGGGCGATTTTGCGAGTCGCATCAACGAGATCGACTCCGGAGTTGAGACTTTGATCCAGCTGCATCAAGCATCGCCGTAATCACGTCTCGCGCGCATGTTGCGAGAGCTGCCGGTGGCGCGGCTTCATAAAGCCTCCACCCATTCAATATTTCCTTAAACGCAGGCAGGAGGCGGTTGTCCCCGGGCCTGGCGCGCTTGTCAGGGCGGAGCGGGGATGCTGAAGTGCCGCCTTCGACTGTGTAGCGTGGGAGGCGGCGTCGATGGGCAGGATTCTCGCATCCGCAAAGGCGATCGCGTTGGCGCGCCGCAATCGTGCGCCGCTCGCGGCGCTGTAGCGTCCTCCGGCTGATGAAGCGGAGGGTTATCAGGTGCAGCGCGCGCTGCACGATCTCCTGCTGCCGCATGTCGGCCCGCTGATCGGCTACAAGATCGGCTGCACCAGCCAGGTGATGCAGGAGTATATCGGCATCCCGCACCCTTGCGGCGGCGGCGTGTTCCAGAAGGGCGTCCATGACAGCGGCGCCAAGCTCGCCGCCTCCAATTATGTCCGGGTCGGCGTCGAATGCGAGATCGCGGTGCGGCTGCAGCGGGACCTCGCCGCCGGCGAGGCGCCGTTCACGGCCGAATGGGTCGGCGAGGCCGTCGAGGCCTACCACCCCGCGATCGAGATCGTCGACGACCGCTACGTGCAGTGGGAGACGATGGGCGCGCCGACCTTGATCGCCGACGATTTTTTCGCCGCCGGCTGCGTGCTGGGTCCCTCGGTTCCGCGCTCGTCGGTGCCGGACCTGAAGGCCGTCAAGGGCCGCGCCATCCTCAATGGCGAGGAGGTCAGCCATGGCACCGGCGCCGACGTGCTCGGCCATCCCCACAACGCACTCGCCTGGCTCGCCAACCATCTCGCCGCCGAGGGCAAGGGGCTGCACGCGGGACAGCTCGTGCTCACCGGCAGCCTGGTGAAGACGCTGTGGCTGAAGGCCGGCGACAAGGTGCGGATGGAGCTGGATGGGCTGGGGACGGTGGAGGCGGAGTTCAACTGACCTCTCTCCGCCGTCATTGCGAGACGCCCTTCGCGACGATGCAATCCAAAGTCTTTTTGCGCGGAGATAGTCTGGATTGCTCCGCTTCGCTCGCAATGACGGAGATCGGGGCGGCGCTTGAGTACGTAACTGGCCGCGAAGTCGAGTGTTCACAGTTGCTACCAGCAAAATGCGTGCGGCCTCCGGCAGGGGAGCTACCGGAGGCCGCGTCGTACACCGACGTTCGCGCCTAGGTTCGCGAACACGATGTGGGAGCTCTTAAAGAGGCTTAGAAGGGAAGCAGCACGTCCATGACCTGCTGGCCGTAGCGCGGCTGCTGCACGTCGGTGATCTGGCCGCGGCCGCCATAGGCGATGCGGGCCTGCGCGATCTTGGTGGAATCGATGGTGTTGTCGCTCTGGATGTCCTCAGGACGCACGATGCCGGCGACGATCAGCTCGCGAATTTCGAAGTTGACGCGGATCTCCTGCTTGCCTTCGACGACAAGGTTGCCGTTCGGCAGCACCTGGGTCACCACCGCAGCGACGTTGGTCTGCAGGGCTTCCTTGCGGTCGACGCTGCCCTTGCCCTCGCTCGACGAGGTCGAGTCGGCGGTCAGGATGCGGCCGGGCAGGATCTTGTTGGCCTGCGTGATGGTCTTGGCGCCGATGAAGTCGGAGATTCCCGAATCTTCCTTGTTGGTGCGGCTGCGCGAGGTGTCGTTCTCGATGTTGGCCTTGTCGGTGATGTTCACGGTCACGGTCAGGAGGTCGCCGACCTGGCGGGCGCGCTGGTCCTTGAAGAAGGCGCGGCTGCCGTTGCGCCACAGCGAGTTCGGATTGTAGGAAGCGACTTCCGGCTTCGGCATCGGCATCTGCACCGGCTTGTAGCCGGGTTGCGTCGTCGGATTATCGATTGCCGACAGCTTCGGCTGCTCGCCGATCTGCGACAGGCGGTCGATCGAGGAGCAGCCGCCCAATGCGCAGGTCGCCAGCAGCAGGGCAGAGATCGCGATGCGACGAAGATGGGAAGCCGAACTGAACGTGGACATGACTTACTCTGATTTGGCTGGAGCTTGCGAGAGGCGAACTTGCGGGATCTGGGCTTGTGCGACTTGAGCCGGCGACGCGGGGCTCTGAATCAGGTTCCGGACGAGGGCTGCGGTGTCGACGGGGGCAGGCGCCTCGTCACGCTTGATCGACGAGGTCTGCTCGACCGCCGGCGCCGTCGGTGCGGACTGGCTGGCGCCCTGAACCGTGACCTGGCCGCGGCCGGTGACGATGCCGGTCAGCGTGCGCTTGGACTGCATATTGAGCACGCTGACGGTGTCGCCCTCGGCGCCGCTCTCGATCGCCTTGCCGCGCGTGGTGAGATAGAGGCCGGGCACCTGGTAGATGATGGTGACGGCCTGATCGCGCACCACGAAGTCGGGCTAGACGATGTCGGCGACGCGGATCGGCGTGCCTGCCCGCATCGGCCGTCGCAGCTGCATGCCGATGCTGCGGTCGCGCGCGGCGGGCTCGCCGGCGACCTCGGCCTTCGGCCGGCGCTCCAACGAAAGGTCGGAGGATTTCAGAAGCTCGGCGCGGTCGACGTCGCGGGTCAGCACGGCCACTTCCACCGTCTCGATCGCGGTGCCGGTGAAGCGCAGCTTGGTCGGCGCGGGATTGCCGTCGTTGACGATCTCGAAGGCGATATCGAAACGGCCGCTGCGGGCGTCGTAGCGGGTTGCGACCGGCTGCAGCGCGCCGGTGTTGGAGGCGTCCAGCCGCATGTCGGCGACGCCGCGGTCGAAAGTGATCGTGATGTTGGCGGCTTCTCCGAGGCCGAAGCGGCGCTCGAGCGTGGCGGCGACCGCAGTCTCGATATCCTTGCTCGCGAGGGTGCGGGCGAGGCGGGTGACCTGGACCTCCTTGATGTCGCCGGTCATGACGCCGATCACCTGTTTTGCCCGCAACACCGACAGCACTTGGGCGACCGTCAGCGTGCCGGTGGTGCCGAGATCGGGCGAGCGGTAGACCGGGATCAGCGCGGCGGATCCGGCGTTGTCGATGAGATCGCCGATCCGCACCACGTCCGAGGTCACGGTGACGCTTGCGCGCAGCGTCGGCGCGGCGATGAAATCGTCGGCGGCCGCTGCCGGCAATGCCAGCGCGAGAAGGGTGGAGATGGTGGCGAGGGTGGCACGGATCATCGTCATCACCTCAGCGGAACAGCGCCGTGGTCGATTGCATCATCTGGTCGGCGGCGCTGATCACCTTGGCATTCATCTCGTAAGCGCGCTGGGCGGCGATCAGGTCGCTCATCTCCGAGACGACGTCGACATTGGCCTGCTCCAGACTTCCTTGCGTGATCTTGCCGTAGCCTTCGGTGTTGGCGGTGCCGTCCTGCGGCGGACCCGAGGACGGCGTCTCGGTGAACTGATTGCTGCCGACCGGCTGCAGCCCCGCCTTGTTGATGAAGCGGGTCACGTTGATCGTGCCGATGTTCGAGGAGGTCGACGAGCCCGGCAGCGTGACCGAGACCTGGCCTTGCTCGTTGACGGTCAAGCCCGAGGCGTTCTGCGGGATCGTGATGGTCGGCTGCACCGGGTTGCCCTGCGCGGTGACGACACGGCCCTGATTGTCCATCTGGAAGGTGCCGTCGCGGGTGTACTGGAAGGTGCCGTCCGGCATCAGGATCTTGAAGAAGCCTTCGCCCGAGATCGCGAGGTCGAGATCGTTGCCGGTCTGCGACAGCGTACCTTGCGTCATGCTGCGAGGCGTGCCGACGGTCTTGACGCCGCCGCCGATGTCGACGCCGACGGGCAGGATGGTGCCCTGGTCCGAGGCCTGCGCGCCGACGCGGCGCACGTGCTCGTAGATCAGGTCCTGGAACGCCGCGGTCTGCTTCTTGAAGCCGGTGGTGCGGAGG
>Ga0099824_1007910_pt1 | contig 13835 bp, 8 predicted proteins | sample SiratrowhiteBW_FD_76837 | JGI IMG/M metagenome (GOLD analysis project Ga0099824, IMG submission 76837) | Root nodule microbial communities of legume samples collected from California, USA - Siratro white BW | ecosystem: Host-associated > Plants > Roots > Nodule | place: USA: California... | reverse complement strand
TAAAAAAAAAAAAAAAAATTAGTAAAAAATTAAAAAAAAAAAAAAAAAAAAAAAAAAAAAAAAAAAAAAAAAAAAGCTAGTTGTCAAACCCAAAAGTTCAAAAGTGTCAACTTTAGTCCATGAGTGCACTAAACATTAAAGCTATCAATAAACTTTCACATGTTATGCTAAAAGCCTTTAGTTGAACTTGCTTGAGAGCCTAATGGTAACTTCATATCTCAGTCCGATCATATTTGAATGTGGTTTGTTCTATCATTCTAAAGACAGAACCTTTTTACTCCTACTTGTGATTCCAATTATATTTTTTTTGGCCTTCATCTTCCTCTACAGTAAAAATTAGCATATGGTATTGATAAAAAAATTAACGGTATTATATCTGTAACATTTTTTGAATAAATTTTGAATTACTTACATTTTCATAAACTTCCCTCCTCTCCAATTTTCAAGACCTTTATAAAGGTATCTTATGTATTGAAGGTAGAATTTTGTTCTTTAACACAACTACTATCTATTTATGATGGAAATTTGTTAGTTGTAACAAGTTTTATACGCATCCCTCTTATAGTATATATCTACATAATTTTCAGGTTGTTATAACTTATAATTAATTGCAGTATCTTGATAATGTTGAAAATAAAGGTATAAATTTTTCTATATATTATTACCGTTTTTTTTTTCCAATTCAAACGGTTATTTTACCGTTGAACTCCAATTTTAATTTTGTAGATGTAATTCTCTGTTAAACATTAATGGCCATTTTACACTTTTTGTTCATGAAAGAACCCATTATTGAACAAAATAAGATAGTTTAAATTCAATAATTAAATTTTATTATTACACATTACTCACCTCACAAGAAATATTTCATTGTTAATATAGCTTATTCAATACCCTCCACAACAGTAAAAAGTTACAAGAACAGGTGCTTATACATTGAATACCATACAAAAACACCTTCCTTTGGCGCAACAAATTATTTTGGCCCTCAAAAGCTTTTCTTGTACAATTTGTAAACCAAAGTAAATGCTGTTATGCTAGCTAACTGGCTGGTTACGAATTAGCTAGCTAATTACTAGACCATTGTACTTAATAATAATCAGACATAGTTAAACAAAAAAGGAGAAACTCCTAAGCATGTTTAAGTAGCATTCTTTTAAATAATTCCAATAAAAGAGCATGAACCAAACAACTAACACATCTTTCAATTAAAGAAGGTAAAAATTAAGGCAGAGTGAGAACATCTAGGTGGTCACATAAGCCAAGAAAGTAAGCTGAATTCTATCACTGGATATAAATTTCTATCATGGATGACACTGGTGAGACTAGACAGCAACCTTTGCTTCAGAAGCAGAGGCATTTGCATACAAAGGGTGGAGAACATGACCTTCCTTAGGCTCAACATGCACCCATTTGCGACCAGTTAGCTTGTTCCGTTCAAACTTCACCAGTCCCTCTTTCAACGCAAATAGAGTATGATCTTTCCCAAGTCCCACATAGTTTCCTGGATGAAAACGAGTGCCACGTTGTCGAACAATGATATTTCCAGGTATCACCCTCTGCATAGTAAGAAAAGAGTTGCATCATGAGTGAATGAAGTCAATGAACCATATCCAGAACATTAAGATTCAGTTCTCACTTCCTCTACCTGCATGGCAATAATTAGTACTCAAAAGTGTAAAAACAATACCTCCCCACCAAATTTCTTCACTCCAAGGTTCTTGGGCTTTGAATCCCGTCCGTTCTTTGTAGAACCAGCAGACTTTTTGGTAGCCCAACGCCTGAACACCATACTCAAACCTTCTCCAGAAACATCTATAGTAGTGGGTCAAAAAATCATTAGTCTAGCTTACTTTAGAAAGACACCATACAGTAGCCAATATAGGAAAATGAGGCTATACCAGTGGTGCTTCTATACACAGGAACATTTGTCACAAGTTCCTTGATATTCAATCTTCTGCAAAATGATGCTGCAAAATTCATGCTGTTTTCTATGTGATAAAGACAACCTGAAACAAATTAGAACATTGGAAAATTTCAAAAACTGTGAAACAAATAAATTACGACTAGTGCGCTTGTGGTAACAAATACCAAACACCAGAATGAATCGGTTGTGGCAAGATCAGATCATTAGAAATAAGTTGGCCAATATGGGAATAGTATAGTTAGGTTAGTTAACTTTCGAACTATGATGAAACAAACATTTTGAATAGTGGATAGCATAGTTAGGTAAATTTCGAAGAAATCACAGAACAACTATGTGCCTATATTGAAAGAAGTGTTTGGATGAGTTTGTATTTTCTCTTGTAGGACTGCCATATTTCCAAATGATCGGATGCATTTTTAGACCAGTTGTTGGTCATCTGACGCAGTATTTTTTTTTTTTTTTTTTCTAGCCGCAGGTACCGGAATACCTCCATGTCATCCTAATTTGCTGTGATAGTTCTCTTCTTTAAGTACACTAGACAATAAATTGCACGTAAATCTAGTTTCTATTCATTAGTAACTAAAATATGTTAAATAAACGTTTCAAGTAAGATCTGAAGAGATGGTTGTGTTGATTAAATTATAGCAAATTAAGTGGTTGTTTAGTTACACAACTCAAGAAATCTAAATTCACAAAATCAAAATTAACAGTATCCTATATACTGCAACTGATGAAATTGTTTACAAAACTAATATGCAGCATATAAAAAGTACTGAATACCGTAATGTGGCATGGGGTGGTACCAGATAATCTTCAGTATTTTTTTATCCAAATAGGAATTATGTCAAAACTGTTTGAGACTCTCAATATAGCAATTGAAATTTTTGGGGCATGCTACCTTTAAATACTTGCTTACCTTGAAGGAGGCTAAAGAGTCACTAAATTTTGGGACAACCTATGCGTAGGAAATACCCCTTAAATTGTGCCTTTTCTTTCCTTTATCATCTTTAATCTCTAAATTCTCCTCCCCACAATTTTTATTGTCCAAGATTTGTTTTGGCTTTCATAGAATTTCAACTTATTTCAAAATTTAAATGACAAGGATTTTTTTTAATTGAATACCCTTTGGGGACTCCTTGACTCTTTTATATCTCCTCATGACCAGATAAAAGGATATGATTCCAAGATCCTTCTATGGCCTTTCCCTGTATATCATTTTTTCTTTCAGTGACTATTCCTTGAATAGGAAAAGTCTTAATCATCAAACCTTGTAGAAATCTAAAACTACCTCTAAGAACAAGTTCTTTCATGTATACTACAATACTTAAAAGAATTAACAGTAATGTCATGTTGAAGGTATGTAGGCTGCATGACACCCTCTCCAATGATACAAGGGTAATGTGTGAGCCTGCTCGGATTCTATTCCATACCAATTCTAACATTTCTCAGTTGAATTAGTGTTTTTAACAAATGCAACCCGAATATTTTCTTCTTAATTGATGTTTTTAAATCACTTATATGACTCCTTAAACTTCAGCCAAACATACTATAGGAATGAGATGGACCAGTGACAACAAATCACAACAAAAGAATGTACAGGTCTTTATCATAGAATGCACATATCCCAATTATTCCATCTAGCCTCTTACCAATGGTCCTCCTAAGGAATTAATATTTCTTAAAGTGGCCTTAAGGTTGTTGATGGAACCTTGAGTAAGACATTAATGTCCTCAATTACATTAACTTCTAATTCTAAATTAACATTGCATTTCTTATCTTATCTCAAAATCGTCCTATAAATTCACGCAAGTGCTCTGCAGTGTTACTGTTTTCAAAACTACTGATATTTCACAGTGATCCTATAATCCCACAACTTAAGACAAAGCAAACCCAAACATCTTGACAGAAAAACTGGAGAAAAAAAAAGGACATATGAATGGAAAGAGACAGACTACATCACATGAAGGATTTGGAATAACCATAAATAACATGGTCACGAAAGCCTTATGACTGGAGTCCACAACCTTAAACATAGAACAAATACATATACGCAAAGATCACAATTTAGACACTTGCAACTGCTTCAAATTTCTCACTCGTGGGAGCATAAAATTAAAAATGAAAGGGAAATTAGTTCATGAAAAGGGTTTAATTTACAGTTAGTTTCTTCAACCAACACAGAATAAAAAAAGGCTTCCTTCACTCAACCACTAAATCCTACCCTTGTCGTCTACTTCAAAAGCTCAAGCACAAGAGAACTTCAAATATAACAATTAATTGCAACATCTCTTGGCCCCTTTAGTCATATCTAATATCTTATGTTAATCCTATCACTCTAAACGTCCAAGATTTCTTTCCCATCTGACTGATTTCAATTCCAATTTCCACATGAGCAATCAAATACCAGTGTGTCAGCATATCTTCATCATACATTGTCTTAAACTACCACAGCTTGCATCCAAATAACCCAATAATTTGGTGGAACTTACATACAGCTATCAGGATACAGTCCACCCCAAAATAATTTGGCAAAACCTAGCAATTCCATATGCATGGCCAATCACGAATGATCCCACATTAAAAAGATCTCAACTTTACCAGTAATTCAAGCTTAAATTAAACATTCTCAACAATAAAACTATATAAAAAGATCACAACAACAAAAAAATTGAAAAAAAAAAAAAAGAAAAAACGAGACACGCCCATCTTCTCTCGCAATTGAAAGAGCTTTCTCTCAGTCCCACAACATCAACAGTGGCTTTCTCTGTAGCAAACTCTCCCACAAAGATCCATTCCAAACCCATTTCCCAATACACACATTGATTTATAAAAAAACAATTATTCTTCATATGTTCGTAGATTTATTATATTATTGATTTTTTTTTTCCAGCTATTAGCACATAACAATCCCCAACTTCATATATTGAAGGTTGAACACGGTGATGCAAGAGAAGAAAAAATCAAAAGTTAACGGAGTTTAACCTCTTAACGGGCTGGAAAACAGTGATGCAGACGGAGAGTGACGGCGCAAGCGGCGAAGCAGTTGGTTGATCGGTGATGGAGGCTCAGGGTAGAACCAAACCTCTTTTAGTTTCTCAAGCGATTTTAGTCTCTTTATTTTTACTTTCTTCTAATTTTTAAAATTCATAATTTTAGTTTTTTTAAAGGAATATTCTTTAATCCTATTTTATTTTAAAATATATTTTCATTATTAATTTAAATATTGTTATTAAATATAATGAACAATGATATATACTATATAATTTCAATACTTTACAAATATAATACTCAAATAGAAAACACATTATATCATGCATAATTAATAAAAAAACAATTGAATTATAAATTTTGCTATATAATTCACAATATATACTACTTTTAGTTTTATTAATTAAAATAGGTAAAAACCTATATACATTATATTATTTTTTTAATTACTAAACTTTAATTGCTACAATATTATATTTTGTTAAAACGTACATTAGTTTACTGTAAACTAAAATGTTATACTTTAAATTTTTTTTCTTTCATTTTGTATTATGTTAATTTTATTACACTTACAACTTATAATATCATTACAGATACTTAATGAAAAACATGTTAATCACACTTTTAATATTTATTTATTGTCACCAATGTATTCTTACTATAAAAACATTAGAGAATTTGATGGTAATTACAATTTCTTCTTATAAGTAAAAGGTAATTTTAAACATCTATAATAACCCGTCATCTATTATTATTTTTTTAGTTTAACATAATTATTAACATTACTATGATTGGAAAGAATTTTTTTTTTTTTTGGTAGATTTAATATTAGTGTGAGCTTCAACCAGTTGGTTTTGGAGAGACCTTATCAATGAAGCATTATTATCATAAAATGATAATAATAACTTATTTATATGTGATTTATTTTTTTCAATAATCAAAATTCAATAGAAAATGAAAGAAAATAGAAATTGATGAAAATTGAGTATTTTCAAAAATAAAAATTAAATAAAAAATTCAATAATTAAAAAAATGATGGAATTGAGAATTTAAAAATTTTAAATTTGTGTTTGTCATTAAAAAAAAATTATTGAATAAAAATATTTAGCGTTAAATTATTTGTATGAGAATTGGCTAATATGTTGATAAGGTTTTTATTGACATAATAAATAGTCCCTTCACCTTAAGACATTCAGTAAATAATTCATTTTTATTAAGAACTTCTCTATCATATGCACTCATTTCAAAATTTTATTCAATATATTTTTCTACTTTTTCGAATATAAAGTGTTGAATTGCACTTCAGAATAAAAAATATATTTATCCAAAATAAAACAATTGCTTAAAAGTTTAGACTTAATTACAGATTTTCCATTATACTATAACCATTTAAAATTTTGGCATCAAAATTTTTCTATGTATCTTACCATGAAGCTTTAAAAATTTGCACACTTTATCAATTAAGGTTTTTTTTTTTACACACGCTCTATCATTATATATTTTTTTCTTATTTTCACACATTTCATTTGGTAACAAAATGCTATTTATACCTTTAGGGATATGACTTTTTTAGCCTTTCTAGTGTCTTCTCTTTTAATAAGATTTTTATTAAATCAAAATAATTTTATTATGCAGTAAAATATAAAATTTTATCATCTATATCTAACATTAATTATATAAAAACTCAAGAATAATACTTTACTTTTCAATTTTTTTGTTACAAATATATTTAACTTTTATGTATTTTTTTAAATTATATTATTTTAATAGAAATATACACTTACGCAAAATTATATGTGTTTACGCTAGTAATTTTATAAAAAAATATGATAAGATGACATTGTTTCATAGAAATAGCAGATATTTTATTACACATTTAACATATATGTAGCAAAAAATTAAAATAATAATGGGAAAATATATAAGAAAAATTTTGAGTAGTAAAATTTACCTCAAAATAGTTCAATGATAAAATATATAAATAAAAAAGTAATTAAGAAATACTGATTTTGGTATAGATACTAAACATGACATAAAGGGTTATAGAAACACAACTTTTATATATATATATATATATATTAAGATGAATGGCGTTTTACGTGTTACAAGATCATTGAGTTCTTTTTTTTTTTTTTTTTCATAAAATGCCATATAATTTCACTATGCTTCATTCTTTCTAGACACATGGAAACTTCTTGGCAATCAGTGGTATAGTTGCACATTTAATGACTTCCCATCAAAAGGAGCCTCTAATTTCAAGGAGAAAAAAATATCTGTTGACAAACTAGAGATGTATACAACCCTGATATGATAGTTTAAAAAGATAACTTTGTAACGAGATTATGTGAAAATTTATTAAAATAAATAGTATTTAGACTGTAATTGGATGTAAAAGAAATTAGTATGAAGATATGAAGTTCCAAGTATTTTGTTGACTTGAATAATCTCTTTCCCACCTTAATCCTTTTTTTTGCAGATTTTAGCTGTATTTATGAAATAATAGTCAAATTTTATAAATAAAAGATTTTCCTAAACATATATTGATTGTATGAATTTAAAAATTAATAGTTTAGAATAATTCTTAACTAAAAATTAATTTTTTTTATTATATTCAAATATCTAAAAATAATATACACTGACTCAAGTAAACTTGTCTAATAAATATATATAAACCTATTTATCAAATAAGTTATATTTTATAATGTTATGTGTTAAATTTTTACTTACAATCAACTCACTAAACGAAGTTACTAACAATTTATGAGTGGTCCTTAATACCAACGAAGTTACTAACAATTTATGAGTGGTCTTTAATACGTTGGTAATTGCCCATAAGGGAGAATGAAGACTGAGTTCTCCTTTCAAATAACTCCATTTATATTTCATTCACTTTCCTACAGGAAGAAAGGTTCACATCGACCAACTTGGCTGTGTGTATATAACAATAGTGGAACAATATCTGATAACTATAATTAGTAGATAAGCTAAATGTAAATTAGTTCATTCCTCACAAGCAACTTTCTTTATTGGTTGTTAGTTTTTTCACCTTATTAAAAGGATAAAAGATTAGTAATAATGTTGTGAGTGAAAGAGTTAATTACAGTAACGGTTTAAAATCTCGATAGAGAAGAGATATTTCAATAGTTTATAAATAAGTGAAAATCTCACTTTACAAGTTGGTTTGGTAAAGTTGAGTTAGACTTAAATTCTATTTTTGATATGGTAAGATTGAGTTAGGCTTAAATTCTATTTTTGATATGGTATCAGAATCTATTATAGCATGATTGTTGAGCCATTAGGTCATTCTGTTATCGGGTCACTATTAAATCACCTTTAAATAATATTTTGAGCAGTCTCGATGTAAAGAAATATATCACAAATCCCATATCAACTAAAAAGGTTGAGCTAGACTTAAATTTGGTTGGAGAGTAACATGGTTTTATCAAGAAAACCAATGGTCAAGCAGTGGCTTTAAAAGTAAAACTGATAACCATGGTTAGCACTTGGCATAAAAGTCACAAAGAAGCATACATTACTTCCTTATTCTGCATTTTAGCATCATATTGAATCCAAATAACTTATGGCCATGGCTTTTGTGGGAGAAGGTTTCCTCTCTGCTGCTGTGGAGGTGCTGTTGAACAGGATCATTTCCCGTGAGTTCCAACACTTTTTTGACAGCAAGAAGCTTGACATTTTGCCCCTGAAAAAGCTTAGAATAACACTGCTGAGTCTTCAAGCTGTGCTGAATGATGCAGAAGAGAAACAGATCACCAACCCTGCAATCAAGGAATGGCTGGATGAGCTAACACAAGCTGTCTTTGATGCCGAAGATTTGTTGGATGAAATCAACACTGAGGCTTTGCGATGCAAATTAGAAGCCAAGTCTCTGAGTCAATCCACTACCGATCAGGTGCTCAGCTTCTTCTCTTCCCCTTTCAACCATTTTCAAAAAGCTATTCATTCCAAAATACATGCAGTGTTCCAAAGATTAGAACAATTTGCACTGCAAAAAGACATCCTTCAATTAAAAGAAGGTGTTTCAAGCCGTGTCTGGCATGGAACTCCTACAAGTTCTGTGGTGGATGAATCCACTATTTATGGCAGAGATGGTGACAAAGAGAAACTTAAAAGTTATTTGATGTCAGAAGATGCTAGTGGCTGTAAAATAGGAGTGATTTCCATTGTGGGCATGGGAGGGCTTGGAAAAACAACACTTGCTAAACTCCTCTACAACGATCCCAATGTACAAGAGAAGTTTGATTTGAAGGCATGGGCACATATTTCAAATGATTTTGATGTTTGCAAGGTTACTAAAACCATTCTTGAATCTGTCACCTTCAAATCAAACGATACAAATAACCTGAACATTCTACAAGTGGAATTGCAACAAAGCTTAAGCAACAAAAGATTTTTGCTTGTGTTGGATGACATATGGGATGGCAGCTATGTTGATTGGAACAATCTGATGGATATTTTTAGTGCTGGGAAAATGGGGAGTAGAATCATCATCACAACTGGAGATGAGAGTGTTGCAAGAGCCATGCAAACTTTTTTACCTATCCACCGTTTGGCATCTCTAACCACTGAAGATTGCTGGTCTTTACTTGCTAAACATGCATTTGGAGTGAATGATTGCAGCCAACAATCCAAGCTAGAAGTGATTGGTAAAGAAATAGCAAAAAAATGTGATGGCTTACCATTAGCTGCAGTAACAGTTGGGGGGTCTTCTTCGTACCAGATTATCAGAAGATTATTGGAACAAGGTACTAAAGAGTAACATTTGGGATTTGCCAAATGTTAATGTTCTACCAGCTCTACTATTGAGCTATCATTACCTCCCTTCTCCTTTGAAAAGATGCTTCGCTTACCTATCGATATTTCCAAAGAACTTCAAGTTAGAAAAAGAGATGGTGGTTCGGTTATGGATTGCAGAAGGGTTAGTATGTCAGTCCAAAAGTGACAAAACTATGGAAGAAATTGGTGATGAATACTTTGATGAACTAGTATCAAGGTCACTGATACATAGAAGGTCACTAACTGGGCAAGCAAACTTTAAAATGCATGACCTGATCAATGGTTTAGCCACAATAATTTCATCTGCATATTGTGTCAGGTGTGAGGATCCAATGTCACATGCAAGTGTTGAAAGAATTCGCCATTTGTCATACAACAGAGGGGAGTATAACTCTTTCAATAAATTTGATTGCCTTTATGGATCAAAAGGTTTGCGTTCCTTCATAGCCTTACCATTAAGATGGTGGTGGTTAAGAAGTGGTCATTTTGCCTCCTATTACTTGTCAAACAAGGTAGTACATGACTTGTTGCCAGCAATGACAAAGCTAAGGGTGTTGTCCTTGTCACACTACGTGAATATCACTGAGTTGCCTGATTCTCTTGGAAAGTTGATTTTTCTGAGATACTTAGATCTTTCTAACACTAGAATTCAGAGATTGCCAGATGAAACATGCAAGCTATACAATATGCAGACTTTGTTGTTGTCCAAGTGTTGGTTACTCACTGAATTGCCTGAGGACATTGGAAATTTGGTAAATCTACAGCACCTAGACAACAGTGAGACTAATTTGAAGAAGATGCCTAAACAAATAGCCACACTAAAAAGTCTTCAAACCTTGTCCACATTTGTCATCAGTAAGCCACAAGATGGATTGATGGTTGGAGAGCTGAAAAACTTTCCCCTTCTACAAGGGAAACTTTCCATTCTGAAGCTACAAAATGTAGTTGACCCCTCTGAAGCTTTCCAGGCAAATTTGAAGAAGAGAGAACAAATAAATGAGTTAGCACTAGAATGGGATAGTGGTACTACTGAGGACACAGAAATTGAAAGGCTTGTGCTTGAGCAGCTGCATCCTCCAATAAACTTGAAGAAACTGACCATCAAGTCCTATGGTGGAACCAGCTTTCCAAATTGGTTAGGTGATACTGCATTTGGTAACATGGTGAGCTTGTGCCTGAGTGGCTGTGATCATTGTTGGTCACTGCCACCCCTTGGGAGATTAGTTAGTCTCAAAGAACTCTACATTTCTGAGATGAAATCAGTGAAGACTGTTGATACTGAATTCTATGGAAGTACTCCACCTTCATTTCAACCATTTCCCTCCTTGGAGATTTTGAGCTTTGAGGGGATGCTAGAGTGGAAGAATGGAACATGATTGGAGGTACAACCATAGAGTTTCCTAGCCTATCATATCTCTCTCTCAAGAATTGTCCCAAACTCAAAGGAACCTTACCCACCAACCTTCCTTTTCCATTTGATTTTGAGCTATCAGGTTGTCCATTACTGTTTCCAATAGTATGTCCTGAACTCAGACAAAACCATCTTCATCCCTCAATTGAGCTTAAGTCCACCAGCTACATCCTAGACTTGATTATCTCAGACATTACCTCACCAGCATCCCTTAGAGATGGTCTTCCCACAGCACTGAAATCTCTCACTTTACGTAATTGTGAAAAGCTAGAATTCCTGCCTCATGAATCCTTGAACAATTACACATCACTTAAGAAATTAACAATATCTGGTAGCTGTGATTCATTGACTTCCTTTACCTTAGGCTGCCTTCCTGTTCTAGAAACTCTTGACATATCTGGTTGTAAGAATTTGAAATCTATTTCCATCGCAGAAAACTCTTCCCAGAGGCTCTCACTTCTTCAAGATTTGACCATAAATTCTTGTCATGAACTTGACTCATTTCCAGCGGGTGGATTGCTCATTCCTAACCTCACTCATCTGCAAGTGCGCTTTTGTAACAAGCTCAATTCACTCCCTGTACCAATCAACACTCTTGCTTCCCTTCAACTATTGAACATCCATGGTCTTCCAAATCTTGAGTCTTTTGCCCAGGAGGGTCTGCCTATAAGGCTACGCTGTTTTACTCTGTAGCATAGGGAGTTTCTTGACAACAACAACTATCAGTAATTGGGGTTTGCAGAGGCTCACTTGTCTTTCATCATTGAGTATTGGAGGTGATGAAATTTTGAATGCGTTTATGAGGACCAAAATGCCGTTGTTGCCTACTTCTCTTGTGTCCTTATGCATATATGATATTCGTGGTGTGAAATGCTTGGATGGGAAGTGGCTTCAGCATCTAACCTCTCTTGAACAGCTTCAGATTCTAGGTTCTCGCCAACTTGAATCCTTACCTGAAGAGGGATTGCCTTCCACTCTTTCAGTATTGAGCATCAGGAAATGTCCATCACTAGAAGCAAGTTGTGGCCACGGAGGGAAGAATTGACCCAAGATTTCTCACATTCCCTGCATAATTATCAACGGACAAGTAATCATATGAATGTTCAGTGCACTTGAACCTCAAGATATGCAAGAAGTAGATGAGTGCAAAGCTCAAACTGAAAATCCTTGTTGTATAACCGAAGATTATGTATCATTCATATGTTAGATTCATATGTTAGGTATCTAAGTATGAACCTAGTCCTTAGTCGTGCTTTGAGTAAAAATAAAAAAGTTAAACAACATGTGGAAAAAAACTCACAAATTCAATATCTTGTATGTGTCTGACTCATATCACATTCTTATTTGATCTTTGGGATATTTTACTCTGGACTTTTCCAACACCATCTTGTTGTAGGATCATGATCTTGGCGAGTCATTATTCAAAGGTGACAAATGTTGCCTCTAATTTACTTTCTGCTGTTAACATCTGTTTCAGTTTCTATTTGCATGTAGCAGTTGTATTGTACCAAATCTCATGTTCCATTGTCCTGTCATTTATTCAATTGTACTTCTAAATACTACAATTTTTCATAAATGTCTGATTCAATCTTTCTATGATCCTCTTTATTTTCATCAACAATTGGTATTAAAGTGAGTGTGTTTGAGGTTATTGGTATCGTACGACCATTGTCTTGTGAAGTTTTGTTTGTATTAATAATTGGCCACTCACCCAATTCTGTCCACGTTCTATTATCCTAAATAAGACTACAAACAAATATATGTTAATTTTTTTTATGATATATGTAGCATTTTAATATGTTTACTCACTATTTTTTAAATCTTTATAATGTTTTACAATTATAATCTTTATAATGTAGTGTAAATCAATTTTGCATTGTTATAATGAAGTAGTGTTGATATGATTTTTGTAGTAATTATTATATGAATATACGAACATAATTTAAATGATAGTTAATGTATAACCTTTTGACTCTTATTAAAAAATTTAAAATTTCTATGCTTATTCTTTTTTATTTTTGTCCCAAAAATATTCTCTTTTTATTTATTTTTCTCAAAATTTATTATATAATAATATCTATTAAAAAATAAAATTGAAATCTAATTTAAAATAGAATAACACTTATATTATAATTTCATTATATTTTTAAGTGATATAAATCATTCAATATATACTATCTGTAACACCCCACAAAATTAAAGTTTCTACTATGACAGCTAAAGTATTATCATCATGTGTATCTGACAGTATTTCATAGTTAACATACATCAAAATTACATAATAAAGCTAAACTGGAATTTCAAAACATATTTACAATATCATATACAAGTTTTTTTTTTTCAAAATAATGCATTATCTCTAACAGCATCCTTCAACCTAGATGATCTCCCAAAGATCCATCTACAGCACTATCTGCTCCCGTGTCAAGACACGATCATCACAGATAGAGAATCAAACACAATACAACCAAAGAAAAGGGTAAGCTAACCAAATTTTAACAAATCAAAAACATTCAATTTCGTGTATCATCAAAATAAAAGAATTTAACACACTACAAACATGACTCTACTTCCGGAAGACTTGTGCATTGAATGGACCCCGAGATATGCACCTGTCATACATCTCCAAACTGTGAATCCACACAGCCCCCACACAAATGAATCATCAATCATGTATGACAGGGTTAGTCCCCCTGAGACTTTTCTGACCAGCTATAT
>Ga0099824_1007907_pt1 | contig 13837 bp, 5 predicted proteins | sample SiratrowhiteBW_FD_76837 | JGI IMG/M metagenome (GOLD analysis project Ga0099824, IMG submission 76837) | Root nodule microbial communities of legume samples collected from California, USA - Siratro white BW | ecosystem: Host-associated > Plants > Roots > Nodule | place: USA: California... | reverse complement strand
ATTTTTTCTCTTTTTTCTTTTTCCCTTTTTTTTTTTTTTAAAAAATTTTATTTTTATTTAAAAACCTTATTTTTTTTTTTTTTTTTTTTTTTTTCTCTTTCACTTTAACTAATGATTTTCCATCTTTGCCATTTCTTACATATCTAAATTAAAAGAAAAATTATATTTGTCACATCTAAATCTTCTTTAATTTTAAAATAAATATATATTTTCTTTGTATTTTTAATAAAATAACATTGATATTCTCTCTAATTTCTAAATACCTGCTTATGTTTTCAGAAAATAGTATTCGCATAAATTTTTGTAAAGTTCCTTTATTTTATTTAAAAAAAAATCTTATATCAACTAAAAGTTAAATAAAAGTTATCGAAATTAAAATTAAAATATAAAAATTAATTTTTTTTTGTAAACAAAGATTTAAAAATACTTTTATAAATAAAATAAGAGAGTTAGTGTCACACTATCAAAAAGGTAAAAAGAAAAGTAAGTGTCATTTATTAAAAATATAAAAAAGTAAATTTCTATTTAGAAGTTATAAATATTGGAACAATCATTTATTTCAAATATAAAATAAGTAAATATCTATTTTAAAACTAAAAAATATAAATATTATTTAGTAAAATAACAAGCAACAATAACAAGTTTCCCAAAATTATGATATGTGTCTTGTAATGGGTTCCTTCTATATTAAGATAGATTTAGATAAGGTCATAATATTAGTCAACAAAAATGTGATGGGCTTATACATTACGCTATATTGATCCTTCTTATTAAGACATTCCACATCAAATGTCCATGATGATATATTTTGTCCTTTTCAAATCATGATTCATAGTTTTTATTATAGTGTAGAACTTGAAATCAACTTTCATTTATTTCTGTCAACTTTCTGTGACTATAGTTTGTACAGTAACATTGAAAATCTTAAAAAGATTTGATAAATCTTTTAATATCTTGCATTTATTTAAAACTACAATATCTTAAATCACTTAAATGCCTCAAAATTAATTGTACCTAATCTTTTGGGAATAGTAAGTCTTATAATTTATACTCAATAAGCATAATATACTCAACTGCTTATGGCTAGCTTAATCTGTGTGTGAAGGGTTTAATTAATAAGTATTATGAATGCATTTTATTTTCCATTTTTTGTGTGTTTGAACTATATAAGTGCTAGTTTGCCAACTACTCCATTTGTACTTATTTTTTGAAATTCAAATGAAAAATATTTTTATACGGAGCAATTTATGATGTCTAAAGTATTAATAACAAGAGTAATTTCAGAAAAAATGTGTAAGTTTAAGATAGATTTATTGTTATAAACTAAAATTAATCATTTCATTTAGTTTAATAAAAAAAGTATGTCTTATAAATAAAAATACAAAATACATATTATGAATGCAAAATGATTTTTTTTCACCGGTTTCTATCCTTTAAATTCATCTTGTGTGTAAAATGGAGACTAATACTTAACCATTTTGCTTAAACTTAAAACAAATGTTTTCTTAAATAAGTATTTTTTTTAAAAAAAATCATTTATTTAAAAACAGATAGAATTTGCTTAAAAACATAAAATTACTTGCCTTTAAAATAAGCATATATTAGACTAACACATTTTATAAAAAAATGTAAAAAATTACTTATTTTATTGAAAAATGTGTTTAAAAATAAGTAAGCCCATGCCAACAATTACATTATGACACTTTTCACTTCCAAGAAATTAGAAATTCTTGGTTTATATCGAAGCATTTAATTTAAAGTCATAATTTTTAGGCTGATGAACATCTACCCCCATGTCCAATCACCATGCATTTATGACAACATAAATCCAATGAAAAAATTATTCTTTTACAACACATTTTGTGGAAATTTCAAATTTTTTAGATGCAACAAATAGTTACATATTTGCACAAGCCAACCACCGTAGTGGTGTCTGTAGCTTCCTACTTAAGCAATCATCAATAGTGGAGCTTAACATCTTTTGATTCAGTGTTAAAATCAATGGAACAGTTTCTGTATATGTTCTAATCAATTGCCTGATTTAAAAACTTTTATGGTATCTAATTTGAAAACTGTGGGATTCAATTAATCATGATTTGGTGAAACAGTGTGGCTCAGAATTCTGAATGATTTCTACAGTTTGAATAACAAATAGTATAATTATTAATTAACAGTAGTGCCATTAGTACACACAACAGAAACCCTAGAATAGAACCAAAAACAAATGACGTGGCATGATGTAGCTGCCATCTTCAACACGCAAGTAATATGTTTTGGTACCTTAGAGTTTCCATATCCTAAAATGATGTGATGTAAAATATGATTGATTTCATTATAAAATGGCTATAATGTATTATTTTACTATCTTGATATGGGTTTAATTTTCTACTAATAAAAAGAAAATTAGCTATGTTGATATTACATTATTTGAAATATTGTCTAATCTTTAAAGGAAAAAAAAATTCACTGTTCGAGCCAAACCTAGATTGAGATGTGGAATTGTTAAATAATAAAAAAACCTTTTTGACTTTTAGACACTTTCAAATCTCATTCTTATCTGCTGAAATCTCAAAGTGAACCATCCAAAAGAAAAGACAATGTGTTGAAGCAGACAGAATTAAACAGGATAATCAAATTCAAATGGTAGTGGTTATATGGTGACGGAGTGATTGTGTTCATGATTAGTATAATAATTATATCTATCATGACAAAGACAAAAAAAATTCTTTTGTTAATGCTACATGAAAATGTTTTTTTAAAAATCAAATTCCCATTATATTGTCTGACTTTCTTATTTACACAATAAAAAAATCTTAAATATTTTATTTTTGTGTTTTGTAATTTTAGTATAAAATATTATAAGAAGGAAATTTATAAAAAAGATATAGCATTACCTTTTTCAGAATTAGATGAAATCTTTGATAATAATGGTGTTGAAGAGGAGTTGTGCTCTCTTAGTCTAATCAAACTTATCCTATACTTCACCAATTTTCCTTTTGTAAGATATTCATCCAATCTTTCTAGGGTATTCATTTGAGGGTTCTTCTTACTCATTTCCAACACTTCAAAATTGATCCATTCAAACATGGTTTCTGAAGGGAAAATTCTCAATTCATCGCAAAGGATCATATTTCTTGTACCAACAATTTTCTTGCGTCACTTTTCATATATGTGGTTGGAAAATTGAATCCAAAATTATGAAAAGGTGATTCACAATTTTGGAGGAAAAGAAAACACCACCCCACAAAACATTGTTGACCAAGCATGCTAAGGTGGAGAACTTGGTGAATCATAGTCATTGATTTGAGGTAAACATGAGGAGATAAGTGGGCTTTCATTGCCCAAGTTGACCCTTTATGGCTCCAAAAAGGAAGCCCAATTCAGACTCCACATTTGAAAGGAAAACGACTTCAACATGTATTTTACCTGTAAAAAGCCATGAAAAAGGAGATGTTTGACCCATGAAAAGTTTGAGGTTGAGACGTGTTTGATTTGTGTATTTGCAACTAGTCCAAACAAACACAAAAAGTCAATTCACTTTTAGGAGCATCAATTAAGACATGAGTGTTGGTGCCACTAATTCTTCAATAGAATGAAACCAGTTTAGGATGAATGTGTGTGTTTAGGGCATAGTCAACGTACGAACAAAATTTTAATTTCCATTGTCGTGAAAGAAAATAGTTTTTGTTAATGTTGCATTTAGTTCAAAGAGAGCAAGTTCATTACGGTTCTACAAAAGATGATGATTAGAAACTTATGAATCGGATGGCAATAACATGAACCACTTTACTTAGGTAGCATTATTGCTTACACACTTTTCACCGACGAACAATTTGTTTTCTTTTCCCGAAAGGAATGGGAGTATGCATCACTTCAAAACATAAGGTAATCGACAGTGGGTGATTGTGTTTTGATTAGATGTAAAATGAAATTGTTTTTCATATTTGCTATAATCCTTTTAAGAAAATACTTTTCAGTGAGAAAACTGAAATATTTTTTATAAATTAAAATTAATTTATATATAAACTTAAAAACTCTCTTATATAATTTTTTATTTTTCACTTTTTAATTTGTATCAAAATTAATTCTAACTCATGAATAAATTTATCTATTTTCTCTTTTATACCTAATCTATATGAAAAATAATTATTCGTTAAAGAATAAATAATGAATAAACTATAAAAATTTTAATCATATATAAGATCCAAAATTTAAATTCAAAATTTTCTCGCCTTAGTAAATAGGTTTAATATACTAAATTCTCAATTTGGTCTTTATATTTTTAAAAAAGTGTCAATGTGGTCACTTGGAATAAATTGAACCAAATAATAATAATTAGAAAATGAAAATAGTATGTTGTAATAAGGTGGTTGTGACTACTAACATAGATATTGGTGAGCGGGTTTTAAATGTAAGTAATTTTAATTAATTAAATTTTGGAAATTGTTTCTTATTGAAAATGATAACACTTTACTTTTGTGGGTAATTGGAAAATGGGAGCCGTTGTCTTTGGAAAACTTAAATACTGGAATGGGAGATTTCATGGTCCAAACAATTGGTGTTTGCATCGTGTGGCAATTTTGCTAGTGTGCATGGTGAACTTAGTAAAACTATCGTTTTAGAATTTCTCTACTTGTATTAGAAGTTCAACGTATTACACTGAAGAGTATAATGTGTTGGTGTATAGTTCAAAGGTTTATTTTGTTGGTGATGTGAATAAAGTAGTTCTTTTATAGGGTTTTGTTATTTGGATTTTTAGTTGTGCCTTTTTACTACTAATATTGTTTGTACTTATGGTTTTCGTGGTCCACCAAGTGGTCCATAAACCTCGTATTTTTTATCAGTTTATGTTCAGTTTATGTTGTATGTTTTATTTTATATTTATTGTAGTTTAGTTGTGTATGTGTATATTTGAAGAATGGGTTTTAGTCTTAGTGGGTTATGTATGAGGGTTTTTTTTTTTTTTTTTTTTTTTGTTGTGTTTTTTTTTTTTTTTATTTTTTTTTTTTTTTTTTTTTGTATTTATTCTTCTTGATTATAATAAATATATTTGTTATTTAATTCAAAATTAAGAATATTTTTTTGTGGAAAAGATATTAAAATTAAGTTTTTTACGAGTTAATATTTTAGATAAGATCTCCTAAAATTTTCTTGAATAAATTATATCGAACAGATTTATATATATAATAGAAAATGTAAAATAAATAATCCACGAAAATAAGTAATGTTTTTGTAAGTATCAAATATCGAATTTATTAACTTCACAAGATAACAGACGATAAGAGTTTAAAATTTAACTTACATGTAAAATTCAATCTCAGTTTATTAATTATATAAATCCATACCCATTTCTTATAAACCATTTTAAGATAGAAAAGACTTTTTAAGTGAAGAGGATGAGATTAAGGAAGAAATTCTTCAAATCACTAAGAAACACTAGTACAAAAAAGACATTTAATGACATGATATTACCGCGGTTAATAGGAAACCGTATTAAAAAAAGTACAATAACATTTTTGAAATTAAGTGCAACGATACCATCGCAGTTGTATACAACAACTACAATCATATTTCCCACGAGGCACACAGTACGAGATACCATCGCGATTAACTCGAGAACCGCAATGATAAGATATGCAAATATTTGAAAAAGAAGTATTGTAGAGATACCATTACGATTGTTTCCAAAACCGCAGTAATAAAAATAAATAATTTTTTAATATTGATATTGCACGGAGATACCGCTGCGATTGTTTTCAAAACCGCGGTGGTAGGTAGAAAATAATTTTTAAATATATGAATGATGTAGGGTTGTCTTTTGCACCGCCACACCCCCACAACCATTGTCTTTGCGTCTCCTTCGCCTTCAGCGCCTGCAACTTAGAGTGGTTGTAATACGCCACGCCAAGGAATGTCAGCCTGTACTCAAACAAATTAATCGGCGTCACATTGTCCTTGATAACCGACCACGAGAAGGCAATCAGGAGCCAATCCTTCACCATGCCTACAATGTTCATGGTCAACGCATAGGTAATTTAGGGATGGAAAAAGGAAATTGAACAAAATTTTAGGTTGTCAGTGTAATTCACTCAAAGCATAATGAATCAAACTTTTCTGATTGGTTAAAATCGACATATGTGAATTGTTTTCAGAGAAGTCGGGTGAAAGAGCTTCTATAAAATGTGTAGTGTATAATTTGATTTTACCTTCTTATTTTCTACTTGTATGTATTTAAGAAGAATGTTTATCTAAATAAGTTTGTTTGTTTTGTTATGTTTGTGTGTGTTTTAGAAAAAGTGCATTGAGAGAGATGTGGTAAGGTTGGCGGACATTCAGTGCTACTGAGGGATCAGGCATTTGGATAACTTGCCCTACCATGGATATAAGACTCATAAGAAGGCATGCATCAGGAGGAGCCAAAAAACTTTCTCTTGATCAAGATAAGTACCACTTCAGAAACTGATGAGTTTGAGAGGATGAAATAAGTTTAGAGACTTAGCTAGTTTAAGTGAGATCAATGTTGAGATTTACATGTTTAATATGCCTTTGACGGGTTTATGTTTCCTTTGCAAGGGCTTTAATGGTCTTATTTTACATTTTGATGGGTTTCTTGTCCAGGTTGAGCGTGAAGGCATAGAAGGAGTTGGTCCTAAAGACCATGAAATTGAAGTGGAAGGTGGAGGTGTCTTGAAGGATTGGGTAATCCACGAAGATCCAGGGGACGGTGAGGAAGACGAGGCAGCAGGGGGCCACGTAGTAGAGCGAGGTGATGGGGTTGAGTGAGATCCCCTTGGAGGTGAGAAGGATTTGGACTCTTTGCGCAGGAGGACATCGATGGAGTAAACATCGACGGGCATTAGAGCCTTCAACATCTGGATGAAGGAGACGGTGAGGTAGATGTAGGCGGAGTTGGAGAGCCATAGGGAGAGTTAGTAGTTTCTAGCGCAGTTCTTAAGAAACCGCACTGATATGTTATATCTTTCAGTGCGGTTGTTCAACCGCGGTGGTAATTTCAATACTTTTTAATGCGGTTCGGTCTAATGCGGTTCCAGAACCGCGATTATAAGCCTTATATAACCGCAATTAAATGTGTTTTTTCTACTAGTGAAACCTGGCAGGCTACCTAAGAGTTCCACCAAGGTTGCAAAGAAACAAAAAAAATCTTTAAAACAGGTAAAAAATAGAAGAAATTATCTTATGATCTTAGAGGGATTACTAATAACAAAACTTTGAATATGTTGTCGCATATTATTTAGTATCTCAAACCTCATATTGTTTTCATTATTGAGTCTATGATTGGTTTCACTAATGCATATGTTGTCTTCTTTCAGAATCTGAATTTTTGTTTACATGTTGTTAATGTTTCTAACAAATTTGTTCCTAGCATATGGTGTAGGGGCACATATGGTGTAGGGCACATCTGATATGGTTTTTAAGTTCACTCGTGTTGATATGCAATATGTTTTTGTCAACATTTCTTGCTAAGGAAAACCTTAAATGTAGCCTATATGTATGACTTTACTTCATGAAAAGAATTTTGGATGAGTTTAAGAGGAGATTGAATTGAACTTCAAAAATTTTCGTAAAAATTAGTATGTAGAATGAAACTTTTAATTGAAACAATGCAGTACTAAATCAATCAAAATTTACAAACAATATTATTTTTATTTTAAAGAACTTAAAGAAAAGTAAATTGATTCTATTTGAAAAACGATCAAATAAATTCTTGTTCAGAAATCGTATCAAAAATTGCAATTGATTAAAATTGTAAAGTACTCAATTTGAAAAGCACAAAAAATAATTACAAAAACTCGATTAGTTGATTTACTCTATTAACAAATAAAATTCACATATTATAATGATTATCTAGAAAATTGAATTTTAGAAATTACTACAGTACGATCAAAATAATCAATTGATTAATAAAATTAATTGGATGATCTTTCGTACAGTTGCAGATTTCACAGAGAATTAAAAGCGAATCCAAAACATATAACACAAGAAAGAGCACAAAATTCTTATACTAGTTCATTTTTCCTCAAGATCTACATCCAATTTTCTTTTTCAAACTTGCAAAGAATTTCACTAAATCACATAATTATACAACCAATACAATCAAGACACATAATCTTGTACCCTACAAAATCAACAAAGAAGCAATGTAACACCCTGTTATACCTCTACAAATGAACATCCTATTCAAATGTAGTCTATACACTCAATTACAATCAATAGAAATGAAATACATTCACCAACTGCAACTAGAATAGAACAAACCAGGTTATTAAACTAGATGAAAAACAATGTAGATCAACCATAGATAAGAGAAATTGCTCAAGATTCCCTTTCTTGAATAATTTTAATAAAAAACTCATTAAGCTTTTTGTGAAATCTCTCTATTTTCAAATATAATTCTCTTTGTATCTCTTCTCTTCCTAAAAATCACGATTGCTTTCTTAGTTCCAATAACAGTTATACTTCAAAGAAAACAGTTGATTGAAAATCTACTTACAATGATTGATTTTATTAACAAAATTTTCAGCTAATTAATTTTGAAAAATAATTCTTTGAAAACACCATTAAAATAGTTTTTCATTGAAACTTTTATCAAATTAATTTCATTTTATTTTTAAAACTTCTCAGAACATATTTCAGTGAGTTATGATACTTGTACATGATTTATCAACACTCACACCAACACACTAACTCTAATAACTAAACTTTGGAGACTCTTTTTCTCTTGACTTGACTTCATCAAATAATATTCTGTATCGTTGCCAACAAACTTCCCCTATTTGATGAAGGCAATCCCGTGAGTGTGTGTGAGTAACTCTAGTCAACCTACATAAACTGAACTAAGCATTGCCATAAAATTTTCTTCGATTTAAATAAAGTAAAAGCTGATTTAAAAATTCACACATGACAGACTTACTAGTAATCACCAATTTAAATAAAAAATTACCCAGTTTATTTTTCTTACCATGTTAGAGACCTACTAAAACTCATGGTATTTAGTTTCCCCTCAATTAGTTACTCCCCTTAAATGGTAGAGTGATTACTCACAATCCTGCAAATCAGTTAGATAGCCACACATGCACCAAACTAATGCTATCACAATAAAAGTTCTTTCATAACCATATGTAGTTTAGTGCAGTTTCGGTCCACAGTTTAAGAATCTTAAACTATTATATACCATATTATCCTACTTTTAAAAATAACATAAAGAAAAAAATTGACAACCATAACAAACATACCAAATACACCATTTTTCGCCCATTGAATTCATCAAATAAAATCAATATAGCATGACACCAAAACAAATATTAAAACCAGTGTTCAAAATATAGTGAAATGTGAAAGATAATGTGAAGCATGTGATCCTAAGTCTCCCTAGCATATTGTAATTATACCAATTCGTCTTGTACAACTTCAATTTTATAATTAAGGTGTTGAAAGATAATGTGATGCATGTGATCCTAAGTCTCCAGCCATTCTGTCCAGCCTTCCAAGTACCATTTGACTTGTTTATGTGATACTTCATCAAATGAATCCAGTTCACTTTCACCTGTTCATTATGCAATGCATCAATATTAAGTCTTTTGCAATAAAGACAACATGATTGTGTCCTCTAGGGACAGCTGCCACATTACCAAGAAAGCTAGGATCGTCTGATTCATGGTCGGTCCTCCCACATGAAATCCTCTCATTGATGAATGTGGATTCCTTATACAAGACCTTAAAAACTAAATCTTGTTGTAGTATTCTAATGATCCAGTATTTCCTTTGCCAACCTTTGTTCCAGAGTTTTTCAATCCTGTGAGTGTGATTCGTACTGTAGGGGTAATATCCATGTCCACCCTTTTAAAATATGTCCACATCTCCTTTAAAATTTAAATTTGTGAAGAATACCCAAACCAAATTTGGGTAAATATTCCTAGTCAAGTTGAGAAGCTTTTCCAGCTTCTAATATTTTAGCATCCTCCTTACATTAAGCAACTTCTTTTACTTTAGCCAATTAAATCTCATGAACTTTGGTTTGTTGATGACTTTCTTGCTCATTGATAAAGGTAGATCTCAATTTGGTCTTGGTTCTAAAGAACCATCTCTCAAGGTGGCCACTCTCTGCAGGTTCTTCACTTTGGCGTCTTCTAGTGGTCCTAGAGGACCTAACTCTCTTCCTTGGTGCTGTTGAAATAGACATGGTTGGTTTCAGGTGATTTTTCCAGCAACACTTTGTTTACCTTTGAGAGATTTTTCTAAGTGATGAATGAGATGAAATGCACGCCATGTGGTCTTATATGAACGTGAAAAATATACACAAAATGATGAAGTAATTGTGTAGTTAATGAAAGGCATAAAATCAATGTTGTTTAGGTAGGTTACTGCACCAATCAATAAATTCATAAATGACAACATGATTTGGCAACTTGCTCGGTCAACTTTCCAGTTTGTGCTTTTTTACTACAAATTGATTGTTTACATGTGGCATGGGCACGGTTCATGATGTAGATAATGTGATTTTCATGCTTGAACACTTATAATCAATTTATAATCAAGCATTGGAAGCATAAGTTGATTTTAAGGTCAAATAATGTTTCATTTCTTTGACCTCAGCTACACATTAATCCTCATATACAACAAGTAATTATTCAATAAATGTTCAATTTGACTGATTGATTATTGTTAATGCATATATTAATAGTCGATTGAATTTTACAATCAATTAATTCAAATTTTAGTGTTGAATTCAATCACAATAAAATTAATGAACTCGAAAGTTAGGAAATATTTGACATATCAAGAATTTCTAATTCTTTCTTTAGAAAATTAAATCTATCTTTAGACACTGGTTTAGTGAAAAGATCAGCCAGTTTATTTGATGTTTCAATAAATTTAATTTCACAGTTACCATTTTACATGATCTTTGATGAAGTGATGTCTAATTTTGATATGCTTGGTTTTAGAATGTTGCACTGGATTTTTAGTCAAGTTAATAACATTGGTATTATCACACATAAGTGGTACCTTTCAAAGCTTTAAACCAAAATCACTTAATTATTGTTTCAACCAAAGGATTTATATACAATAAATTCCAGTAACAATATATTTTGCCTCTAAAGTTAACAGTGTCATGCATGCTTGCTTCTTGTTGTGCCATGAGATTATACTTGATTCAAGAATATGACATGTTACACTAGTGTTTTTCTTGTCTAATTTGCAACCTGCAAAATCAGAATTAAAATAATCTACTAAATTCAATTATACGTCACTTGGATACCACAGTCTAACATTGACATTCCCCTTCAAGTATTTTAGGATTCTCTTGGCTGCACTGTAGTGTGATTCCTTTAAATTTGTTTGATATCTTGCACACAAACACATTGAACATTGTGTCTGGTATGCTAACTATCAGGTAGAGGAGTGATCCAATTAATCTTTTGTATTTTGTTTGATCTACAACTACTCGTTTCTCATCAACATCCAAATAGCAGCTTGTTGAAATGGGTGTTGCAGCTTCCTTGCACCTCTTCATTTCAAATTTCTTTAAGAGATCCTTGCAGTATTTTGATTGATTTAAAAATGTTGATTGTTTAAGTTGTTTGATAAGCAAACCTAGAAAGTAATTAAGCACTCCCATTATAGATATTTTAAACTCACCACCTTCCATAACTGTAACAAACTCTTGACAAAGTTTTTCATTAATTGAACTAAAGATAATATCATCAATATACACTTGTACAAGAATGATATCATTATCGGTCCTTTTAAAAAAGAAAATTTTATCTACTTTTCTTCTTTCATATTCTATTCCAATAGAAAATTACTTAATACAATGCTTTTTGAATTTGTACTCATGTCTAGGATAGTTGTGATCTTTAAATTCTGGTGTATGTGATACATATACTTCGTAACTAATAAATTTATTTGCGAATACACTTTTTACATCCATTTAACACAATTTAAAATCACACAAACCACAATTATGGGTGTGCGGATAGCCTTTTTTGTCTTATAAGTGAATATAAATTACAATGGACTCTTTCTTCCTAAGTGATAAGATTCTCAACCTTTTACCTCCAAAAATGTGAAATGATAGAAGCTACCAAGTACTTAAACCAACCTTGCAAAAGTTTGACTTGCTCCCAAAAATTAATTGATAAGAATTCGAGAATCCTTTAGGAAGTATCAGTCCGTAATGAACTCAACAATTGAAAACACCATTCTCAAAATGCAACCTCCGGAATTTGGATTTTCCTTAACGAACATCTAGAAAATAGTAAGGCAGTTCTAAAAGATTTATTTGAACATGCAATCATTCATTCTCGAAGGCATAATCTAGAATTGTTATTTTACTATACCAGGTCATATATTTATTTTTATAAAATGAAAAGTTCAAAGCATATTACAATTCATAATTCATTCTTAATTCCTCAATCCAAAAGGTTGATGAATATGTCCGGAATTAATTTACCAGAACACCTTGTACTGACATTTATCAGTACAGAATGAAAATTTTGAAAGATTAGAATTGATTCCAGAATGAACTTTTTTGAAGGGTTGTTGAATTCTTTTCAGAACAGATAAAATTTTTATAGGTTGCAGCCACAGAAGTTTTAAGAAAAGGTTAGAGACAACTTCATGTTATGTTTTTTTGGGTGCAGACTTGTACTCCTTACTGCGTAGCGTTGCTATAATGAAGACAAATTCTTCCTCCACCCCCATACTCTCTTCCTGCACCCCCATACAAAATTTTAATTCTACAACTGTCCTTGAAGAAATTACTCAAATACCCTTCTTTTATTAAGTAACTTTGAAGTTTCTGGTAGGGCACTCGGATGAGGCATCCGGTTCTCATATTTTGAAATTTGAGAACCGGACAACCTTACGCCCGGTTCATAAATTATTAACCGGATGGACTGGATCGGGGGTGCCATCTGGTTTGTAAATTGTGAACTGGACGCCACCTCGTCAGATTGTCATAAGGTAAAAAAATTGCAAACTGGATGGGTGGTGGGTGGACCTCATCCGGTTTGTAAATTTGTGAACCGGATAAGGGTGCCATCCCGTTCACATTTTTTCAATTTTTTTTGCACTGTGACAGATTGGTGAGGAGCATTAATGTACTTGAAAGTAAAAAAGAAAATGAAGAGGGTTCACATTTTTTCAATTTTTTTGAACTACACTGTGACAGATTGGTGAGGAGCCTTAATGTCTTGAAAGTAAAAAAGAAATGAAAAGTCTTTTCTTTTAACGTGTTTACTTCTCATTTCAATTTCTAACCCGAACCCCATCTTAAATGAAGAGTCTCTCCTCTCTCCTGCTGCATTTCACCAATTCATTGGTTCATTAGGTTTGATAAAACTAAATTAATAGGCAAATGAATAGTAAAAAGAGTCTCCTCTGTTGTATTTCAATGTCTCTACTTCTTACTACTAGATAATGCCCATAAATTTCATGATAGGTGCCTAAAGATTCATAGTGAACTTCGATAGGAACTTCTCTTGACGAAATAATGCATAGATCTAGTAGCCACCGGAGCCACAAAGGACTATCGAAGGTTATTCTTTTATGTTGATAAGCTCCAATTGCATCATAAGAATTACAAAAAAAAGGTTCTTTTTTTTCGTATACTTATAGTTATTATTTGGAATGATTTCATTTTTCAAATTTCTGTAATTCCGTGGATTATACCTATTTAAAGAAATACCTCGCTGATTCCCACTCGTTAATATGTAAAGTCCAATAAGCATATCTTGAGTTGGTACGGAAATTGGATCCGCAATAGCTGGAGATAAGAGGTTCGTATGAGAAAACATAAGTAAACGAGCTTCTGCTT
>Ga0099824_1007906_pt1 | contig 13837 bp, 6 predicted proteins | sample SiratrowhiteBW_FD_76837 | JGI IMG/M metagenome (GOLD analysis project Ga0099824, IMG submission 76837) | Root nodule microbial communities of legume samples collected from California, USA - Siratro white BW | ecosystem: Host-associated > Plants > Roots > Nodule | place: USA: California... | reverse complement strand
CCACAACCGCAACATACATTTAAAAACATGGACCAACTTGTTTCTTTTCAATAAATAATCACCAAATTTATACTATGCCATATAACAAATTCCAATTCTCATCCAAATTAAATCACCTTTCATTTCGATAAAAACAATATTGCTTTTGTTCTGTTTAAGATTCTTTCCAGAAGGATACCTGAAAACAAAAGAAGAGGAAAAGAAGGAAATCTCAAACACAATTTCATAGAAAAGTAAAAGAAGAGACCATATTAATTATCTATTAAGAAAATTCTTGGGATACTTTAGAATGAACTTTTTAAGACCTTTTGTCCTTTTACACGTAAATAAAACAGAGATAAAAAATAAAAAAAATACTGAAAATATGAGACTTTTAGATTAATATAAAATGATATTAATCGAAAACAATAAGCGGATAACAAGGAAATGTCGTCATCCCTTATATAAATGATGGTGATGATGTGAAAATCATCATTAAATATAACGATCTCACTATTTAATATATTTTTAATTGTTGTTTTACATTAATAATACAATCTTATATTTCTTTTCATACAAATAAGTAAGATGAGAAGATAATATAACAATTATGTTATCCAACTAATAAAAAATTTAAATATCAAAGACTCAATTTAAAAATATAAAAAATTTGAATACTTAATTAAAAAAATTAATAAAAAATTAATTAAAAATACCTAAATTTATGAATAAAAATCTAATAAATTTTTATTTTATAAAGAAATGAAAGGTAGCGAGGATTAAAATATTATCACTCTTTTTAATATGCATAAAAATTTATATTATGTAATAAAAAGTAGATTATTACATAATTAGAACATTTATCATACGACAACATGATAAGAATTCCATTTAGGAATTTATTTTCCTCTAAATTGTTTTACCACATCACTCTTTAAGTAAATCATGGTATACTTTTATAAGTTTTACTTTAATTGTAACATTTTATATGCTTTATTTACATTTCAATTTTTTATAATTAAAATAATAACTTTATTTATATTTCAAATAAAATATTATTTACTATTAAAATTTAGGGTCTATTACAAAAAATACACTTCTTATTTTTAAGAATCTCATCACACTCATCATTTTGTCCTAATAGGAATTTTATACAAAACCTGATACTTAAATTTAAGAACTTTTTAAACACTTACATTGGAGATGTTATTAATGACTGAAAAAGACATTGAATGTAATAGGATAAAAGTACAGCAATTAGTCATGTCCCTGGTGCGAGTTGGAGAGAAAATTAAATTAACTCTATCCAACGAAATTCTATGACATTTTATTAAAGCACCCTTTGATTATTGTTCGTGGGTGGTTTGGTTTTGTTAATGCACCACCCAACACCATAAGTAAAACCCATCTACCTTCAAATATACTTCTTACAAGAATTTACATAATTAAACAACATTAAATTCTGATATATGGCAGATTCAAAATTATTCTTACATTTAAGGGCCACCATAATTTCTAAGTGCGTTGTTGCTACATAACTAGGATAATATAGTACCCATCCTTAAGGGGTCCCACTGCACTATTGTAATCTTGGAAGACTTTCCAACACCTCTGTTATCTAAATAATTATTATTCAAAATTAAATTATTATTTCAATTAGAAGTCATTTGAATTTGAGAAAGAGTATATAAAAAGAGTAAAACATTTTAGCTATGATCAATGCTCCTATTCATGTGCATGTAAAGAAAATTATAAGTGAGTAAAGTTATCAACAGGGGAAGTAGACATTTGTTAACAGAATGACTAACTTGTTAAGAAAAGAAAAGTTTAGAAACTAAAATGTTTTGAAAAACTTTGCATGAATCAAGAAGACAACGTTAGCTCTTGTAGGGACTGAATCGCACTTTACTCAATTTGTATAGTATCTCAATAACTATTATTTTTTTATTTTAAGTAATATATTTTGCTACATATCTTTTCATTCTGAACAAAATTGTTTCAGTGTGTATTGATTTTTGTAGGTTGTATTATTCTCATATTTTAATTTTTTTCTTCATTTCTTTAAGTTTATTCTGTATGTATGCATTCTTTTTTTGGTCCATCTATTCTTTCAATGTATTTTTTTTTTTCATTTCACTTTTCAAGATAACATGTCCCTCCTTTTACTTTGTGTTCTTAAAATATACTACATATATAAGTCATTATTGATTTGTTTACAAGGAACTGTGGGTGCTCTTGAAAGCTATTGTATCTTTTACATGTTTTTTTATTATCGATCGAAGTAAATTTCCTTCTTTATTTTTAAATTATTTAAAAATTATTTTCTTTTATGATCTATTTTTTTTCGTAATAATGTAATTTATTTTTAAATTACTTCAAAATTATTTTCTTAAAGTGGTGAATTGAGTGTGTTCTATGTCATAAATGTATAGAGGAACTTATACATGTTTCTTTTTCTGCACAATGTATCTCATCAAAGTGTTAACCAGATGTTTTTCTTGAAGTCAAATTACTTGAATTCATAATATAATCTAATTAGCAAATTTGTAATGGTCTCGATAGTTCTATTTTTAAAACAATTTTTTTTCGATAGTTCTCATTTTTTTTTAAACAATATACTATAAAGAAAAGAGATAATTATTCAATAAAAATCTCAACTTAACTTAATTCATTTAGATTATTTTTTAAACAAAACCGTGATTGCTCATCGTTCAAAATTGTCTATGAAATTAAATCCTTATAATTGATGACTTCATTTACAAATATTAAACCAACCCAATTTATTAGGTATTAATTCAAGTGAACACCATCACCCAAATATACCTATAAATTCTAAACAAACCTAGACCCGAGTAAAGTTATCCTATCAATTACACCAAAACATGAAAGTATCATCATAAAAGACAATTCAAATAATACGCATGGCCCAGGTTTACCACATCACAAAAGTAAAAGAAGCACAAGACTGTCTAAAATGAACTTTCATTTCATGTACATCTCTTTCTTGAACAGCAATGGTTAGGTAAAACACTGTTTTGCAGATGAATCATGGCATGTCACTAGCTACAAAACATCAAACAAACTCCAAGTCACCACCTTGTGACTCTTGGCTTTGGCCCACGAGCTAGCAGCTAGCTACCTATATGCCACAAAATAGGTTTCAAAGAACAAATTAACACATAATATTTTTTTCTTTTGAAAAATTCAAAGTTAAAATTTATTAACCTTTTTGGGACAGATTCTCTTACTGATTTGATGGATTTTTTAGATTAATAATGACCCATTTCATGGTACCAATTTTGGATGTCATATATTTTTACGATAACAACCAAATGAAACAGCAGTGTCTTGTCGCATAGGCCATTTGGAGGAGTCATGTCTGGTTGAAAACATGTTATTATTTGTCACGAGCTTGACTATATCTAACATGCACAGCAAAGTTTGTCTGCCTAAGTCTCTGTATTCTACTTGATGCTACTTGTCTTCCTCACTGTGAAAACTCGAGCCTCTTTTGTTTGGTCCAAGCATAGGATATGATTTTGTGTACCAATGTATGAAACAGAAGAATAAAAAATTATGACTCAAAGTAAACGCCTTCTTACACTTTACACAACATGCTTCTGATGAAGAAACACAAAAGGTGTTTACTTTGCACACTCTGACACGTTCTTCTAAGGAACTCACTACAATTTTGAACTTCAAGCTTCCAATATGAATTTTTAATCAGTAGTCTTAATTAATCATCAGACATATTCAGATGTGGAAAATAAGATATAATGTAGTAATTTTGTATAAATTTAATTTAATTTATGTATAAATTAAAAAATGTAGCTTTACAAAAAGGTATATGATTTTTAAATTGATTAAAAAAAATATTTTCAAGGTGTTTATATTTTAGAAATAAAGTTTGGATAACGTCTATATGTAAAATAAGAGAATATGAATTTGTTTGATCTAACGGTCAAGATTTTTTTTTTCGACTAATTTTTGTACTTGTTCTGATTCATATAACTATGATATAAGATTGATTTAGTGAATTTTTTCGTGTTATCTTGAATCTTTATGTCTAGGGGACCGTGTTATAGTTGGGAACTTTGATGTTATACTGTCCACACTAATGTTACCATTTTATTTATCTAAAATTTTATATGGACACTTACAATATAAAAAAAATTAAAATTAACTTATATGAATTACTTAAACTCTTCTATAATGATTTTCTGAAAAAATATTTTATTATGTAAAAATAATTAATTTTAGCTTATAAAATATTATTTTAATTTTTCTTTTTTTTCTTTATTTAGATAAAATGAAAATAAAGTGTACAATATTTGTCGCACCATTTATAACACTTAAATGTGAGTGTGTTATGGTTATGACATTTAAATACAATTATGGGATAAATTTAATAGAATAAACCCACATAATTGTTGAATAATTTGGAGCACAAAGCATAAAATCCTAGTCATTCAACTTTCCATAAAATGTGTTTGAGTATGTTTGGATTAAAATTGAGTGAAAATGAAATCTGAATTAAAAAATTTTATGGGTTTGGGTTGATTCTCATATCTCAAAATGGTTTAATAATGTAAACTATGGCAATCCAAATAAGAATAACGGGCTACAAATATTCAAAAATGTGTATCGAGAGAAAAGAAGAATACAGAAGTTTGCCCATAAAATTATACATAATTCTGGTAATAAAATATACAAACAACAATTTTATTATAAATGGTTTACCTAAGCTAAATAAAATAGATATTAATTTATCATAAAAACTTCATTAGGCACATAAACTAATCTTCATTCAATTTCATTATTTTGGTTCGAATTTAATTACGTTAAATTCAAAATTAAAAGTCTTTCTTTTATACCTAAATTTTAATAAAACTCATATTATATTTAAGATTTAATTATTCTGTGTGCTTTTAAGTATGTCAATTGTTATAGTTTGTGTTTTTCTTCGTTATTGTCTATAAATTTTGGCATAAAAAATGTTGACCTGATGTGATAACATGTTTTTGTGACACATCGTGATATTAATTATTTGACATTTTTTAACAGAATCAGACAACACATAGACCAAAATTAACATAATTTATTTGGAACTTGTAAAAATGATTTCAATTTGCTTACCAAAAAAAAAAGAGCTAAAAGAAGATTAATTACATACGACAAAATTACTTAAAGCTCTTATATGAAAATAAGAAAGATCACAGAAGTGAAAAGAGACGAACTCATGCTGCCAAATGTTCATCTTCCTAAAAGAAAAAAAGGACAAAAAAAATATCTCATTTGGTGTTGCAATGCATGTAGCATTACACAACTTAAAAAATATATTTAATTAGCAGCTACTTCCCTTTGTCCAAAATGTAGTAAAAGAGACCTTCCAAAATCACAAATTCACACTTTATATAAACTTCATCACCCTTTTGTACGACATTATTCTCCACTGACTTCTAGTTTTCCTCAATCTATCTAGTTGTAACTAGTGGCCCACACTAAATAAACTACACAAAAAAAAAAACCATCTTTAATGATAACTTAAAATCTGCTTTTTACTATTATAATAAAAAAATATTATGGGAAGTTTTCATTTTGATTTTATCTATCTGATGAAAAGTATTTCAGTGGCGCAACTAGCAGAACTCAACCAAAACACTTGACTGATTCCAAGATGAACCTTCCTTACTATTTCTAATGAAGAAAACAAACTATACCAAAATAGTGTAAGGCCCTTCAGAAGGGCACGCAGCAACCAGCTTCACTTAAAGTATCTGCAGCTATATGGTGTAGACTATAGATTATATACAGCATAGACCCCAGAAAAAAAAGATCTGTGGGGCCAATAATAAAGGTTTTACAAATTCTGGGAAGGGTATGACTGATGAATTTATATATTAAGACAGAGAAAGTTGAAGGGTATATGACTGTGATCAATTATATATTGAGATAGAGAAAGTAGCAGAAGGCGAGTAAAGGTAATGGTGGATCCAACCCATTTGAGTTTGTTCCAAACCACATACATTATTGTCGTCTTACACTTCAAGTCTACCTAGCTTTCCTCATGCCACCATCTCCAACTTTTCTTAGTGTCACAATACTTTCTCTTTCTAAACTGTGTGAAAAGGAGTACTTTGCAGCCACTTTGGGGAAAAATATTTTCCCACTGTGGTGTGGCTTTCTTCTCAACTTTTGGTACAAACCCTCTTGTTCCTACTGTTGTGAATGATTAGTGAAAGGAGATTTTGGGAAGATTCCGGTGCATGTTTATTACTTTAATCTGAATAGTTTAACATAAAATGAGATATACTTAGCTGTATAATAATGTGTATATCCCAAGCATGACCTTTAACAAATGTTTTAAAAGATAAATCATGATTAGTGGGAAAGCATGCATATTCCAAGAACCAGCGCCCCTCTTCTCCTGGGACCTAAAGAGAAAGGCTGTGCCAACATAAAGTCTCATACACACCAACTCTTCATTACCTTAGTTTCTGTTTTAGTTCATGATTCTTTCACATACCAAGCACAATAAGTGTGGAATAGGCAAGAAGTTTCAATTACGCACAAAATTAATTAGCCAGCTAATATTTGTGCATGAAATATCATTTTTGTTTCTCATTCAAGAAAAACCAAACACCATGTCATTTTTAACAATCATTGTGAAATCAAGTCTGAGCAAGACAGTTATGATCTTGATGCTATTTTTATGCATAATCATCAAGATCGAGAAAGATGGGCCAAGACCATGAATTATTTCATCATTGAATGGCCTACCTTGTGTCAAAATTATGTGGCCAACAGAATGTTAAATAGGATTGTATCATAGTGTAAATAGTTTAGCATCACAAATTGGCAAGGGAAAAATAAAGTGTATTTCAATGCCTCAAGTGGTAGCATTGGCATATGACATGAATAATTTTACTTTGTGACTCAGAATGCAGGGTTTGGGTTGAGGCAATTTCTGACCCGCTTCACCCGGTGCCCCGATGTGGGACAGTTCCATGTGCTGCATAAACTCGCCAATAAAAGTGATTGCATGGCAAAAACTAATTTTGCATTTGTGCTAATAGAACGTTGCTTCAGCCACTTGGCATATGTAAAGTAGGAGTCTAGGCTAGTTGCTTGATCCCAGTTACCATTCAATATGGTAGACTACAAAATCAACTTTTCATAAAATTTATGAAAGACATTGGCCTAAACACATAGGTACAAATCAGAAAACGATGAATATAAGATGGTGAGGCCAATAAATTTTGATCCATCAAAAGAGCCAATGGACATTAGGGAGAGATAATTTATCATAAGAAGGTTGAACAAGATGGACAAGTGATTGATAGATGGATACCCTACGCATGTGTTCTTTGTTACTTGCATTTTGCAACCATCTATCTATCCATCATGTCCATCCAGTCACATGAGCTGGGCAGAATAAGAGAAAGTGGAATTGGGTGGTAGGGGCATGATATGGACTGCAGAGCACTAGAATACAGAGGCATGTTGGATTGGCCAATGCAAAAGCCGAAGGTTAAAAACATTTATCCTTGTTCATAAAAGAAACACAAGGGCAAATGAAGAAGTGTTGGAATTTGGAAACACAGAGAAATGGAAGTGTAAAATGGTATTGATTCCCTTTAAGTCATTTCTATTTGACAATTCCCCAAAAATTGTAGTAGGGTCTTCCTCACCTTTGGACATGTATATATGTACTAGGATTTTAGGACTCAAGAATAGGGGCTTCTAGACCATTCATGCACAAACCGGGTGGCGCATATTGCCAGAAGTGTTGAGGACATTTTTAGATGTGAAAGAGTAGGACATTGCATGTGAACTGGTTCTTTTGTCACTACATTTGCATGTGAACTGGCTGAAAGGTTTCTCCAAAATAAATTACAAAAAATGGTGTAAACAATTTCATTTGATTTCATTCCTTGTTTTGGTCTCGACAAAAAAAGTTTTAGTTCCTACTAACACCAAAAATATTTTCTAAGAAAAATATGGTAATAAATCACTATGAAAGTGAGTAAAGATCAGGGCTTGTCTATCTGTATGACCACCCTAACAATCCAAATAAATAATTCCACCGGAATAAATATTGTGAAGAAAAAAGAACAGGTGATATGATTATAAGCATGGATGCTCTGTTCATGTTATGTGGTATATATTAGCGTGCATATGCAATCAAATAGGGTTACTTTTCTCCTTCCAAACCTGAAATTGAGGGAAAAGATGAGAAACAATCTAATTGGTACAAGAAACACAAACCGATTGAACAAAAAGTTCAGGGTGCCAATTATTAGGGTGGTGAAAAGCCTTATCCTTCATGGTTTTGAAGGACTATTGCTCTATCAACATGCTTGTTTGTGCTCCCTAACGTAAAATACTGGCCAAGTTCTTTACAGTCCATGCAACCCATCATCACTTCACCTACACCACTCCCTCTATAAAAATAATTGAAGTTGAAAGTTGAAACATCGATTGTAATTAAGGTGAATAGTTAAAGGTTATTGCATTATGGAGTGGTGCATTTAGTTTAGTCAAAGTCCTATACTAGAAGCAAGGCTTCACCACAAGGGTCCTAGACATAATTCTTGAGTAGTAATTATAGAAAGTAATAATTATAATCCTTCAACTTTGTTTTTGGCACAGTTATTTTCCATCAACTTACATCATAAATGTGTCATTACCTTAGATATGTTGTTTGTGTTTTTCTTAAGAATTGTGAATTAGACAAAAGCTAAAATGAAAGTCAATGATTTTACTTGGACAACCATTCTTACCTCGGAAGCAAAGTCTGAAGTTACTAACCGTTACAGGGGAGCATCCTAATGATGTATGATGTTGCTATGTGGAGAGGGAAGAAACGCATATCATAAGTATATGATGTGTTTTCCACCAAAAAAACAAGAGGTTTTTAGATGAATATAAAACCATAACTTTGCGACCAACTTTTTGGTTGATTTTCACTGTTTTGCATATCTGATAAGATGGACTGATGTCCATACAGAACTGAAAAATCAATGTGTGTATCACACACCTAACCCCAGTGACCACATTCTGCACTATGGACTGCATGTTATTCGCTACAGATTCTTCCACACAAAAAAAAAAAAATCACAAAATACATAGAAAGTTATTAAATGGGATACATAATAATTTATATAATATAACTTTTTTATATTTTTTTCAATGTAACATTTCTCATGAAATATTTATAATTGTTTGATTTTCACATTGGAGCTTTATGGTAATCATTATTTTCAATAGAGGTATGTATCTTATTTAAATTAAACATGATTATGTGTAGAATTATTTACGACATCCTCTTAGAATTTGTTCAGCTGGTTTCTCGTACACATGGAGTGTGACAGTGGTGATTATTTATAGAGACTCTGATTCTGATTCTGATTCTAGCAAAGTAGCATCATAGTTGTCGCCTAGTTTAAAACACAGGATCAGATTATTTTCGAAATTATTCACACTAATCAAATTAGATCTGACAAATCTTGGACATTTATAAAATAATATCTATTATTTGAGAATGTGTGCCTTATTAAGAAAGTGAGACAAAGATATATTGAAGAAAAAAAGAATATTTCATTCTTTTAAGAAAAAAAAGTACAGTTCAGAATGTAACTTTGGATCCGTGTATATTAAGTCAATTACTGTAAATATGTTTTTCAAATGATACAGTAAAAAGTAAATAAAATGTACTTGATTTTGTCACATGAGTAGATTTGTTGAATCTTATATCACTATTCTTCTAGGATATATTGAGTGGAAAAGAATTTTGATAAATATATTTTATTTTATCACCTTTAATATATATATTTTTTATCAATAGATGTATTACTTAATTTATTTTCTTTATGTGAAAATAAAACACAATTAAATGTATTCTTGATTTGATTTCTATAACTTCTAAATTTTCACATCCCCACATGATTAAAGTGATAGGATTGTTGTGATATATTTTTTTTTTTATAAATATAGGTATTTATGGATTGGGTTTCAGTAAACATACCATCCAGTTCAATAAAAAATATTCACGTTAGATTGAGTTGGATTTACATTATTTTATTAGACTCAATTCAACCTATTTTAAATTTAGTTAGATCAATTAGTTTGTAAGTTTTAAATTTTAATTTGTTACCAAATTTTCAATTCCAAAATATTTTTAGTAAACCCTTTTAAAATAGATATGTATGATTTTAACATTTGAATAATTTAATATTTTAAAAATGCATACTTAATTAATAAAATAATAGAGTAAATTGAATCATAATAATTATGTTATTATTGTTATTTAATAATTTTGGTCTAATTAAGTTGTATCTGGGGTTCAGTATTCAAAATTTATCATGTAACTTGCATTGTATCAGATTAAGTTGAATTGAATTTAATTCAATAAAAAATCTAATTCAATCAGTTTGGTTAGATTTAATTATCAAATTATCTCATATAATTAATATTTGTGATAAATATTAATGAAATGACTATAAACGAACTATCATTAAGATACTAAATTAATGTCATACTGGTTAAAAAATATATATCTTACTACTAAATTTGCAACCAATGTAATATGCTGATAGGTACCAATATGCTTGGTTATATATGACAAGACACATTAGTGTCCTTATTCCGTTATTCCATTGGGATATGATACTGTATAATCAACTAATTTTTGATGCTTTCTGAATTTGAAATATCTTTCTCAATAAGAAATGGTGAATTTACAACTATTGGATGTGATATTGTTCATATAAAATTGCGTAAACTTTTACTAAACAAGTTTCTTCATTTCACCAAAGAAAAACATTCATGTATACAAACTCTGATTTTGAAATATCAATTTGAAAAAAAAAATGAAATTCTTAAGTGACGTATTTTGATAGAGTAAATGATAATTTTTTATCCTTAATGTGTACATTAGTAATAGTTTATTCTCACGAAAAAAATAATTCAATATTTAAACGTATAAAAGAATGACAATTATTTGTAAATAACTGCATGTTGCTGTAGAATTTAATGACAAACTTACCTTTGCAGTTCACGACATTTGTCGAAGTATTTATCGAAAACTACAATTTGGTGTGATTTTTTTTTCCCAATCAGTAGTTATTTGGTGTCAATTTATCATTAAATAAAACATTTTGGCGATAAAATAATCCACAAAATATAACAAAATGCAAGTGTCACACTTTTATATATTCAGCAACTAAATCGCAATTTTTTAAAAATACTAACTATCTACACATTTAACAATCAAAATACCCATTTACTATTTATCCAAAAAAAAGTGTCATTAAACATGGTTTCATGTAATTAATTCTCTCTAAAATTAAATCAGCATAATTAATTTGAAGAAAAAAATGAAGACAATGGTCCCTACTAATGTCATTTTCATGTTACTGCTGTCATAGACGATCATTATTACCATGAAAATGGCAACAACTTGATCTACCATTTTAGTCACTATCACAATCCAATGCTACCACTACTCTCTGTGAGCTACCTTACCCACTCCTCACGAAACTACTTCCAACACCACCACCTCCATCACTTCAATTTCAGTTAGTTGCCACACTATTCATATCACCATAATGCAATCATATACTAATTTTCTATATCTTTGAATATTCATTTCATTCTTTATCCCAACTATATATAATATAATATCTCTACCAATCATAAATGGATATTTTTGAGCATATTTTTGAGCATTCTAAGATATTGTGCATGGTGAAAGTAATAGGTGCATGCGTGTGTATGGGAAGAAGCAGTGGGAATGAACAGACAGAACAAGAGGAACTGTAGTGAGGACTTATCCAAGTCTATGATATGGTACTTGGTGTTGCTAAGGACAAAACACAGAGGTACATTGTTTTGATGATGTCAAACACCTCCACCACACTTGTTTGGAAACACAGTTTGGCATGTTGGGAGGAACTGTGTTAGCTACTTCCATTATCAATCATGTTTTCAGATACAATCACAATTTTGTCGTCTTTTCTAATTGTAGCAAGTATTTTTGGGGAACCGAAAATAGATTATGCAGTTAAGAGAATATTGTACATGACAATATAATCATAGGAAAATAACATCCATATCTAATTGAATCTTTTTAAATTAGAAAATTGCATGAATCACTCAAATAATTAATGAGAATCCAATGTGATTACGCTTAATTTTTCATCTAATTCCTGAAAACAAAAATCACTCTAGATGTATATCAAATCATAGAAACATTAATGCGAACGAGTCGACCAATATGAGAACTACTTATATGCTTCTTTTTTTCTTTTTTATCTAGCAAAAGTATTCACTTAAAAAATATTTACGAATTATTTTATACTCTTGGAAATTTATGAATATTTTTTATTTTTTTATTTTCAAATAAGATTACTTAAAAATTAGTCTTAGAATGATAAATTCAAATAATTTTATTATCTTAAAATATATTTAAAATAAAATAAAATTATAAAATATTAATACAAATGAAAATAATCCTTTCAAAAGATTATTTTAGATAAATTGCATAGCAAACTATAAATTTAAATCAAATTAATTTATTTAAGCTTAACTTTAATTTTATATGTCTACAAAACTAAATATTAAATAATTCTTTAATAGTTAAGGCTTTACTCACTAATAATTTTACTTTGCTTATTTAATTTTAAATAAAATTCATTAAGGATCACAAATACTTTGTTTATTTGATTTTAAAAATATTCAATAAGAATCACCATTACGTAGCAAATATCCGTAGGTATGAATACTCTGATATCTGTATTTATTTTATTAAAAAATAAATAATTAAAATACATATACGCATCTCTATCTCTAATCCCACTGTGATATACCGAGAAAATTAAAAAGAAAAGTGGTATTAAAATATTTTATCTGAAAAGAGAAATGGATATAATTATTTTGTTCACTATATAGAAAAGAAAAATTAAATATACTAACGTTAAAGAAATTATTATGTCTGTGAATAATGACAAAAAAGAAATATTTTACTAAAAAAAAATGAACAGATAAAATATTCATAAAAAATATTAATATTTAATTTTAAATATAAATATTTTAAATGTTAATATATACATATATATATATATATATATATATTTATATTTATAATCTGAAAATATGAAAGAAATATATTATTTTTAATAAAAATAGATATTTTTTACTAAAATTAAATATTAAATTATAATATTAATATATTGAAATGTTTGTATTTTAAAAATTAATAAATAATAAATATAAATATTTAAAATACAAAGTGATGTATGTACTTAATAAATATTTATAACAATACAATTAATTATTTAAGTAAAGAAGGGAACACAATTTAGATTAAGAAAATGAGTGTATTATTTTAAATTGAAATATCAAAGAAGAATGTATAAAAAAATATTAATAAGATATAGACCATTTTTTTGCATTAATTACTTTTTTATTAAATTTAAAAAAAAATCGTAATTTCAAAATATTTCAATGAATATTTACGATTTAATATTGGTGCATGATTCTTAAACTCGTATGAAAACAGAAAAGAAATAAAAAAGTATTAATTATTGATGGGTTAAAATGGGTATAACCACTCGTCAAAATGTTTTTTTTTTCTTTTGTCGAAAGTAGTTGCCATCCTCTGGAGCAGAGGAATAGAGCCAACAAGTTTAATGGGCCTGCCTGTTCATACAAGGAAAGATTTCACCATGGCCAATTACTTTCAGTGCTCCATTTGCTTCTTCTTACACCTCCATCAATGTGTTAAAAAGTTAAAAATGCTCCTATCTTTAAAAAAAAAATATAAATAAATAAATGATATATATATATATATATATAT
>Ga0099824_1007905_pt1 | contig 13837 bp, 4 predicted proteins | sample SiratrowhiteBW_FD_76837 | JGI IMG/M metagenome (GOLD analysis project Ga0099824, IMG submission 76837) | Root nodule microbial communities of legume samples collected from California, USA - Siratro white BW | ecosystem: Host-associated > Plants > Roots > Nodule | place: USA: California... | reverse complement strand
TGTTAACTGCGCAATGTATATAAGTCATCAAATATAAATATATACTTGATTTTTGTTATCATCAAAACTTTATCAAATGATTTGATCCTCTAAAGGGACTTTGGACCGTCTAATGTTCAACAACATTGATGACTCAAGTAACAGATTGAAGATGAAAGTTACATTATTTTCATATAGTTACACTTAACTTTTGATTTTATTGTAATAATGTAAAGTGAGTTTCAAGTAATTATACAACAAAGTAATTAATTATCCATGATTATATATATTCATTATGTGTGAAAAAAAAATTATCTATCATAAATTTCAAAAACGTATGAATAAATTATATAATTAATATAATCAATTCTAGATTTAAAAACAAGTAGATAATCAATCATAATACATAGTTAATTATGGTTTAAAAGATACAAGAATAATTGATACTTGATGATTCTTTCACATAATTGAATATCTCCTTTGTCTAATATTTTTTCATAAAATTTCAAAATGACATTTATAATAAAGAGTGGTCCAAATAGCTATTCCTACACAACTATTATTATTTGCAACTTGGTTTGTCATCTTTCATTTTGGTGATTTTGGTGAATATTTTTGTTTTGTCTTATAAATTTAATTTGTCTAGTATGAAGGTACATTTAAAATTTTATATTATATAAAATTTTGAATATTCAACAATGTGATTTATTTAACATTTGTATTTATTTGTAAGTTTGATGTATTATTTTAGGAAATTTTTATAGAGATTTGAATTTGTTTACCTAAGTTAGGAAATTTATTTATTTATCAATCTTATTTAATTTATTTATTTCTTAATCTTATTTTGATAGAAATTTATTTTATTTATTATTAATAATGAAAACTATTTATCATATCTCATTATAGATTAATTTTAACCACAAAAGACAAATTGTAATAATTACAATTGAATCAATTAATAATAATAATAATAATAATAATAATAATAATAATAATAATAATAATAATGCTACCTAACAGGTTAAGTATATTTAATTGTGGACTAGTTTTAACCATAAACACTAATTAGTTGTCTTAAAGATGTATCTATTACAATAAAAGAATATTAACCACACTTATTATATAACTTACATAAAGATGTTCATAATCTTTTCATTCATTTTTATCATCTTTCCTTCTATCTAAAAAATATCCCTCATGTACTTTAATTTGATCTTAACTTCATCTCAAATTTAACAAACATACATAAAGGTTTTCATACCTAAATCAATACAAAAAATTAATCTTTTGTTTTAACATAATTTAAGTAAGTTGTCTATTATATTTCTGTCAATATTTTATTTTAACATATATTTGTGTCATTACTTTTTTTATGTTATTATAACTATTTTAAAACTTATTAATTACATTAGTGATATAACTATAAAAATGTAATATTATATTGAAATTTAAAAAATAACAAATAAAAACGAGCAAAGTTTGGTCGAAAATTAATGATTAGAAAGTCAAACAGGGAGTATAAATAGAAAAAACTTTATTTTGGGTATCCTGATAAAACGCTATTTTGTACATTGGAAACATGCATCTAATGTTTCTTTAAAACAAACAGGGGATTAATAATAAGATGTAAAATAATTTAGTTTCAGTTTCTTTTAAAAATATAAAAAAATTTAAAAATATGAAATATAATTTTTATTTGAAAAGATGAATGTATTAAACAATTATAATTTTAATTTTTTAAATAATATTCTTAAAAATATGACCTGTCATCCTATGAGATTTGAGACACTTGGATGATAATACCAATGACATGTGGTTGTAACCTCAGCTTTGTTATTTTATTGAGTGGATGGGAGTGGTGGAGGGACCATAACGCAAATATCTTAGGGTCAGGGACGAATTGGCAATGAGCAATTGTTGCTAAAGGATGGGAGACAGAAAAACATAGAAGAAACAGGATATCCTCAATCATTTAGGAGCACTAATTGCAACAAACCCCTCTGCACTTATTTTTATTAATGAATACCAAGGTAAAGTAGTTTTTATCTCTCTCAGTTATTTTTAATTAAACATATAAAATATTTATATTTTTCAATTAAATTATTACATTAATTTAGATAACTTTTAAAATAATCTTGGTCGCTTAATTTTACAGTATAATAGGAAAATTCTGACGATAAAAAAGATAAGCTATATAAAACCTTAATTATCACATAAATTTTCTTTTAGAATTTAATTTAAAAAAATAAACTTACGCACGTGTATTCTTAGTACTTGATTTATCATTTTATCTAAATTTGAGAAAAAAAAAAGTAGAATGGAAGAAAAGTGTGAGTTGATATAATGACCTAATGGTGAGGTATGTGTGGAATAAAAACACGTGCATAAAGGTATGGTACGGTGAGTGGTGAATGTGGGATAGTTATTAGGTTTGATGAGATCACGTGGAATGCACGTGAAATGCAGTGAGTGAACTCAAAATGTAAGACACATTACACAGGCTGGATCAGCAATTATAGGACCGCTATTAATAACTTTCCGTAAAGTGGGGAAATAGTCACGGGTTATTCACATACAAAATTTGAATCATTTCAAATGTTTACATAAAAAACAAGGACACCCTTATGCAGTTTCATGCCCAATTATACAATTTTGGCTTTCTGATGCCCTGTGTTCTCTCCAGGCACCACTGCTTCATTTCTATTTTCCACTGATATAAAATAAAATTTCAGTTAATTCATTTTGATGAGTTTTGCTGTTGCATTATTACATAATTGAGATTACCAATCTACATTATTTTATTTTATGTATTGCATTCTAATTAAAATTTAATGTATAGTTTATATTTGTATAATTAGAATTTGCACTATAGAAGTAACTTTTTTTCCTGTTAGTTACATTATACTTCAAACTTCTATTTTCTATATGTAATCTATCTTGAATTTGGCACACGTTATTATAATTTAATTATACACGTATTTTCAATTAAATATAGTCTTAATTTTAATGTAATCGATGAATCAATCGTACGATTCTTTAACATGTAACAAATAGATAGTCAGCCTTTGTCATGTGTGGGGTCTGAAATCAAAATAATAAATATCAATACAAAATTGTTTTAATTATTAATTAGAAAACAAAACCGATCTAGAACTAACGTTTAAATCTCGTGTCCCGCAAACACATGCATAATATAGAACGATCTTGATTTGAAAAAAGAACATGGCATTCATCACATTTAGCTGCTACCACCTCAAACTACGATGAAACTAGTGTATATATATATATATATATATATATATATATATATATATATATAGTTGTTCCTTCTGCGAATCACCACCACCATAACATGTGTTCAATATCAGAACACCACATATAGATAATATACGGAATAAATTTAGTATCCGAAAGAAGCCTAGTTAAGCCAAAATCCTAAACTACAGTCATTACATCAGAATGTCCAAGGAAAAAGCACTGCAGAGCCAAAATATTGACAAAAAGCATCTTTCTAGGTAGATGTGCAATCGACAGAATCGTATGTACATTAAGGCAAATTGACTTCACAAGCGCCCCAAACTTACAATAGCAGGCTTCAAAAATGATCCTCACCAAAAAATGCCCTTGAAACACTCCCTAAAAGTTATAGCTGCCAATCAATGGGATCAATCCCCATTTGCTCCAGGAGTTGGTTAGTGCGAGAGAAGTGCCTGCTCAGATAAATTTAAATAGACAAAATGAAATGTAGTAATAAGAAATTGCTATGTCGATGAAGAAAAATTGATCAGTTGGGTTTTTCAAATATCAATTGCATATTAAGATTTGAGTTTCAATTCACTTCACGAGTCTAGCAAATCTAACCAAAATATGGCTCCATATGCCACTGGAACAGAACATGCATCAGCTGTATTACATCAAGCACTATGTGAACGACTAATGAAAGCCCTGGTAGTGTTGGACTATGAAAGGCCTAGTGACTGCACTAAATACAATAAAAAAGAAAACACAATTTAAATCCTGCATTGATTTTACAATTCTAATAGTGAGCTTGGTTGAGTGTGTGAGAAGTGCAATTCTAGATAAGAAAATGCAAATGAAAGAAAATGACAATGCATTAAATGAAAGAAAATGACAATGTATTCTAGACTTTTACGTGTTTTTGCTTACCACTTTCCACTTACTCAACCACCTGATCAAGTAAACCTTAAATGTCTCCATTTTTTAATGTTGCAGACTCCAAAAGAAAGTATTTTGTATTTTTAAAGAAAGGCAGAAGTTATAAAGTATCATACAAGTAAACTAATTTAACATGCTCACAGAGAGCACTCATAGTTGCAAATATTCCTTCCAATTCAGAAGTTCTTCAATAGCAGTTAGCCTATTTATTTGTTCTTTTACATAAACATAAAGCATGGTCATGAATGTCGGCTAATATATTATACATACAATGCAAAATAATTAGAAGTTTGAACACGGTACTTCACTCACAGCTATATCAACAAAGATTAAATGGAAAAATGTGTTTTTAGTCCCTACACTTTTTGTTAAACTTGGCTTCAATCCTCTAACTTTTGAAATTGACGAATTAGTTCTCTTTCTGAAAACAAGTGAAATTAGTCCTTTCATGCATAAATTTAACATTTAGTGACAATTTGTTACTGTCAAAGTTCAAAGAGGGGTCACATGTTCTCTAAAGTTCGAGGACTAACTTATTGATTTGAAAGTACCGGTACTAAAAACATTTTTTCCAAGATTAAATTACAATGCATAAGTACCTTACCTGCAGCCAAAGAAGCCTCTATTTGCAGACAAACCAGAAGGATGGGCAGCTGTAAGAACGTGATGCTTTGTTGCATCAATTAACCTGTGAATATGACACTCAAACACAAGTTCATCAACTAGTTTCACAGAATTTATCTTCCAGGCAAGGAAAGAAAAGTATCCAATTCAAAAAGCAGCCTACAGTTAATAAATGTATAGTTGCAGTAAATTGATCATCCATATCTCAAAAATAAAAATTTACTCCAATGTTTTATTCTTTAAGCAGGCTTTGGAAAATTATCAAGGAAACTATAGCAAGCCCAGGTTATTATTTGTTGGTTGGTTCCAAAGACTTGCTATAGTGTTACACAGTTGTGGTACCTGGATTTCTCCCGAGCAGAATTTCCCCACAACAAAAACACAACTCCCTCCCTCTTCTGTGAGATTGTCTTGATAACAGCATCAGTAAATTGTTCCCAGCCTTTTTTGGCATGAGAATTTGCTTGATGCTTCCTGACTGAACTCAAAAGTTTAATACTAGTAAAAAAACACCACTAGAATACAGATAAAATAATAAGTCATTTTAACATACTTGATTAGAAGTCCACAAAAATTAAAAGTCTAACCTGTTAGAACAGCATTGAGTAAGAGAACACCCTGAAATAAAGTTCAAATTTATGATCAGATATAGTATTTCAAAAACTACTCTCACAGAACGTAGTCACACATTATGTTAAAATATCTACACTGATATAAATTGGCTTTCAGACCACAAACTCACCAAACTTCTAGACCAATCCATCTTTCTATTTAATGGGCAACCTTTTAAGGTGTGAATTTTAGTTATTAAAAAATAGATTTTATCTTCAAATCATACAAAACATTTGAAGGAAACGTTTAAGAGGCCTTAACTATAAAATATACTACCTTAATTTAGATAAAGTTTTCCAAAAGTTCTTCTTAGAGAAGGAATAAAGAGATATAATAAAATATTTCCACCATTAGTTAAAGTCAAGTTATGGATTTTAACTTATAGAAATTTAGATTCCAGAATTTCTAAAAAAGCCTAAAGTATATAAACTGTTTTCAACTTATAAGAGAAATTTGATCCATTATACCTCATAGTTTACTTCTCCCATAAGTACTTGTCAAAAAAGTTATCCGAAGTAAACATATCATAGAAGATGAACTTAAAGCAGAAAAAACTATCACAACACGAGCAAGACTAAGCTCCATCACGCAAGACACTTACTATGTACTTTACATTTGATAATATTTATCAAGCATTCATCCATAAAATAGTTCATATACATCAATCACCATTATTTTAAAAACTATATAGCATGCATTAAAGAGAGTACTGGTTAGTCAGACACTAGGAAGAAATACAATAGGTTCAGTGCATGGTTTTAAATAAGTGGATAAAATTGAAATCGATCTATTCATGGAATTTGTTCTATTGTTCTCACATGAAAATGAACACTAAACTGCTAGTCCGTCCCATTTGCAATTATTACTTAGGATCCATATTCCCGTTATTTGCAATATTTGAAAAAAAAAAAACAAATCCCTCACATAACTCAGATGCATGTCAGAGAACGTACCTGCACAGCCCATTTTTGAAGATTTCCATGAGGTGGAATGGTGCAACCAAGGTCTTGGTGAAGCTCCTTGAATATATTCACCAAACTGGAAGGGACTTTGATTCCCTCAGGAACTGAGAATGAAAGGCCCATTGCTTGACCAGGTCCATGATAAGGGTCCTAAACATTCAACAAAACCCACAAATCACTAAAAGAGAGACAATCTGGGTCTCCTTGGATAAATTTCCCCAAAAATACTTACAAGAGAAAGAAAGAAAAAACTGAACTCCTATCAGTCCAAAATCAATTTAAGCACATCAACTTTTAAAGATCAGGTTTGATATTGAAGTTTTGTCATGTTTCTTGAAACTGCATAAAATTGAGGACACGTACAGCTAACTTGACCACAATTGCAGCCACGTCGCACTCTAAAAACTCGTTAGAGAGCTTCTACTAAAGTTAAGGAAGTACTTGGAACCGAGGCGAAAATTAAACTATTTTCACAATCAATTATAAATATTCAATCATAATTTGTTTTTTTGTTTGGATGCAATAGTAAATGAATCAATCTTTTCTAAACTTATTTTCACAAAGATTATTGAATGAAGGAAAAAAAAAAAAAAAACTTTTCCAAACACCCGCATAAGTTGATTTAAAACCAACGGAAAAAGTTCCATAATTTTTTTATTTTCATTTATGGTGATTACTAACAATTTTATCGAAACAAAATCAAGCGCAACATGTTCTGAGAGAAAAGCCAACAAAAATGGATTAACCTGGCCAAGGATGACAGCTTTGACTCTATCAAAGGGGGTAGAGTTAAGAGCGTTGAAAATCAAGTGCGTGGGAGGGTAAACGACGTCGTCGCCGCTCGAAATCTCACTCTCCACGAACTTCGAGAGAGTGAGTGCATAGGGTTTCTGAAGTTCACCAGGGATAGCGTCCAACCATGTTTCCTCCACCAGCACCTCCTCCAGCTTCACGCCAGCTAAACCTAAGAACCGTCACAAAACGCTGCGTTTTGAACCATCGCAAACGACACTGCATTTCCAAAACGATAGAAGTTACCTTTGGTTTTGGAGACTCTCTCGACGCAGAGTTTGAGATTCCGTTTGGACTTGGCGACGAGCTTGTTGTATTCCACGCGCAACTTCTGGTCGACGGAGAGCGTGGAGACGTTGGCGTCGTCGGACTTGCAGGATGGTGGGAGCGTGGGCTTCAAGCGCTTCGAAGCGGGTTGGAAAAAGTCCGTTAGGGTTCTGGAAGCCATTTCGTTCCTCTTTGCAATGGCGGGAACGTGCAATGTGTTGTGTTTTGTTCTTTTCGCACTTTTCAGGTGACATTTATATATATGGCCATGCATGCCTTAAAATTACGTATATGTTACTAAAATATATATATATATATATATATATATATATATGTGTGTGTAGTTTTTAAATTTTGACTAATGTCTTTCTTTAACTTAGTTATAATATATATTTTTAGCTATCAATTTATTAAAGGATAATACTCTTTTTTTGCGTCACTATTCTCAAAATAAAATCATCCTACAACTACTTTTTAAAATGAAATATATAATATAATAAAATAATTTATTTAGTTTTCAAATAATTTTAATTCCCATATCCGGTTGTCAAATATCACAGCTCTTTATTAAATATATAATGTTATGTTCATTTTTACATTCTTTATCTTCTCTATGTTCTTCGTTTAACTTCTATTTGTCATTATATTTATTCGAAAACTTCTATTTGTCATTATATTTATTCGAAAAAAATATACTAATTCAAGCGCGGGGAATGTGTATCCTTTTTCCACTAGTATAAATTAACATTTTCAAAGTTCCCAACGAAAAATATGTTCGCTTATTTAATAAAATAACTATATTGTGCATTCATCATCCTTGCTTATGAATTAAAATATTTTTTTTTTGTTAAATAACTAACAATCTAAAAGTAACTATTTTTTATCAGAACTAATCTTCCATATTTCAAAAAAAAAAAAAACGCTCAAATAACTTTTTAAGACTCGCTTAAATTATTAATGATTTAATAAATAAGCTGATGCAATGCTGATTCATTGAGAAACAATTATGTATACAAAATACTGAATTTTTTACATTTGTAACATCCATATATACTATTTTCCATTCTTTAAGAAACAGTAATGGAAACAACAGTGTTTTATATTTCCAATTAAAATGTATTACTTAGTGATCCAACTATTTTCATTGACCAAAATTACTATGCATGTAGTGAACTTAATACGTCGGTCTAAAAATTACTACTCACTGTTATAAAATTATGTGCCAGGTATACATTATATAACCGATGAAAGTACTTAAAAGTCTTTTACATAAAATTACTTTTGAATAAAATTGAAGATATTACATTAATTATTTCTAAACTAGTTACTTCTAGATAAAATTGAAAACTTCAAAAGTAGTGAGACTGCATAATTTAAACGAGACAAAAGAAAGGCAATTTAACCATGTTCTAAATCAATAAACACAATGTCCGCTTTTGACCTTCACAGTCCTACATAAAACACAGTAACCAATAACCAATCACTGATAAATAGACAATAACTATGTCAAAATACAACAAAAAACAAATCCCAGCCAATACAAACCAAGAGCATATCTACATGTGTATATTGCTCAACCACGCAGGCTAAAAGTGGAGACTTCCGGATTTTAACTAGTCTATTAGTATATTTTGAGATTAGATAACTTATGTACAAAACTTGACGGCTGAAAATAACATTAAACAAAATGACGTTAAAGGAATGGAGCGAGAATCGGCGAGGCATTGTTCGGAGATCTCACTCACGCATACCATTTAAGGTATAAACAGAATCATAAATTAGGGTTTATATAAAAAATATCAAAAATTGGATGCAACTGCATCCTCATGCAGTTCGTTCATTAAGTACCGTAAAAAAGTCTACTACCAAAATGAAAGTAACCAGAGGTTCAAGAACTGGGACAGTAGCGATGGATATTTTAATGAAATGCTCTAGCTCATGTGAAAAACAAATGTTTTTAAAGAGATAACAACATTGAAAAACACAATAAACAGTCGCAAAGCAACCAAAATATAAGAAACTCTTTCTAAGACATCCTCTGAGCAGCTTCCTTGGCAAGAAGCTTTTCCTTTGCCCGGGTTTTGGCTTGGGATTTGGATCCCATGATTCCACCACCCCACTTCTTTCTGTACTCGTCATATTTGTCATTGAAGTTAGCCTAAAAGGAATATTAAACACAATACATTAGTATTTTACAAGAGCATTAACAGCATAAAAGAAACAGAATAAACTAATCAATGCCACCTTGATGGCCTCCAAGACTCTGCTGAACTCCAATTTATCTTCATTCTTAACTGTTGTCAAGCACAAAACAGATGCGGTTTTCTTGTGAACGACCTGATTCGATGGACATGGATTACAACAGTCATCAGATAGAGCCGCCATAAAAAGTCATTTATACAGCATGATAATCACAATATTCAAAGAAACACTACCGTTCCCAAGCGAGCTTTTCCTTTCACAATGCAGTAAGGGATTTCCATTTTCCTGCACAATGCTGGAAGCCAGACAACCAATTCAATTGGGTCCACATCGTGAGCAATCACGACAAGCTGTGCTTTGTTCTGCAAGGAAACAAAAGAACATAGTTAACCACGCATTCAACAATAACAGAAAAAAAATGGAGCAAGAGTAAACTACAAAGACAAGGTGATAATGAAGCAGAAGACAACCTGCTCAATGAGGTAGGTAACATGGTTGAGACCATACTTCACATTAATAGGCTTCTTGGCTTCGATAGTTTTTCCTTCAGCCTCAGCCTGTGCCCTTTTCAAAAGCCTCTCCTTCTTCTCTGCTTTATCCTCGGGCCTGTACTTCAATAGAATCTTGAACAGACTTGTTGCTGCATATTAGGTAATTAAAAACCATCGAAATCAGGAATAGGGAATACTAAAATACAACAAAAACTGCAACTACGTTCAACAAAAATCAGGATGGAAATAATGGATAACAACAACCTAGCAATCATAATTATCATTAACCTTAACCTTAAGTTTACCTAATCCAACATTAACCTAATTTACCTCTAACAACCACCACAACATACATACCTTATAACATCAGCTCCAACACATTCAGGTGTACTAAGTAAACGATGCATCTCAAGCAACACAAAAAACACGAAACATTATACTTCACACAACAAGCAAATTTATATCAGATCCAACACTATGCAAGTAATTCTGACCTAGGTTTTTGTCGAGTGTCTTTGTAAACTGGTTCAAAGCTGGAGGAACCTTCAACCTCTGCTTCAGAATCCTCTTCTTCCTTTGAATCTGAACGGTCTTGGGCCACTTCACGAACCTAGTCAAGTCTCTCTTCGGCGGCAACGCTCCTCCGATTCCAAACTGCTTCGGACGCTTCTCAAAAAGCGGGTTCGTAACCTTCTCCTGAGATCCAAAAACAGAAAAAAACAACAACACAAAATCAGAATAAAAACCTATAACAATAAACAAATAACAACCGAATTGAATTTGAAGTAGTTATATTCATACAGGCTTCTTCTTAGCGGCAACAACCGGAGCTTTTCCACCACGCTTGGGAGCCTACGAAATTAAACACAATAAGAATCACACATTAAACTAACGCAGACGAGGTTTCACATAAAAATCGACGCAATGGTTAAATCATAGCTACTAAATTCAAAGTTTATACATAAAATGACATAGAAACGAAGAAAATGTTGAAACTGAAGCATAGAATTATTTGTTACTCACCATTGCTGCAGCTGCTGTTGTCTTGCGATGGGAGAGAAGCTGACTCTGAGTAAAACCCTAACTAGGGTTGTGTTTATATATGAGCAATGGGCCTGGAAAGAACCCTTTCGGCCCAGTTAAAAAAGAGAAAATACTATTTGATGTTCACTATAATTTAATCAGTAATTAGTGTTAACTAATTTAAGCATAAGACAAATTATAATATAGAAATTAAAATTTTTTCAGTAGTTTCTTAAAATAAAATTTATTATATTGAACTGATGTATAATATAGAAATTTTTATCATTTATTTTTTAAATGAGGTAAATCACATTCTAATTAATAAAGAAATGTAAAGTTGATTTTTTTGTGATAAAAATAGATATTAGAAGGATTAGATAATGGAATATAAGATGTTCAATATGGATAGAGTGCTTTGTTACAGGTTCCTCTAAATAAATATTTTCAAAAAAAAATTTAAATAATAATTAAAATTCTGTAGATATATTATTTTTGGAAAAAAAATCATGTATTTAAAGCTAGAAAGTTTGAAGTCTTATGTCATATGGATAGTTCCAAGTATAAGAGTGTGAGTACTTATTTGAATTTTAATTTAACATTTTTTTTATTAAATAGTACTTTTTACAATATTAATCGACTAATTTCAGTTTCTTGATTCGATCATAATCACTTAAACATAAGATTTGATAATTATAATTTGGCGAGAGAAACAACTGCTACAAATTAAGACAGAGTAACTTCTATGAATAAATTTAAGGACTGGTTTGAAGATACTTAGAAAAACCTCATTAAAAACGCATGTTAAAAATGTTTGGTCAATAATAATATTTTGTTTTTTTAAATAGTATATGATATTCTGTCTTATGTGGATTAGATGATAATATATCACACTATAAGTAGATTGATCGTTTAATACTTTTCATACCTATAAGTTTTTGTCACCAGATAATAACTTGGTTTCCGTACAAAAATAAATAAATGATTTTAATTAATAAATAAACTGCATTATTATGATGATCAATATGTTTTTTCATGACATGGACGTTCCAGTTCATAATGCAATTATGTCAATTTTATATCGATAAACTATTCTTGTATATATTAGGTATGTTTGTTTAGATTTGTGTTAGGAAAAAGGTGTTTTTTATAGTGAAATAATCACTTATATATTGTTGTTTTTAAAATGGTTCGTTAAAATTATTTTAAAAGAAGATGAAAATTTGTAGTTTTTTTCATGACAAAACAGTTTTTGATGTTTTTTCCAACTTAGTAGCTTACGGCAAAAGAGAATTTTAAAAAATAGAGATAGGCAGGTATTAATTTCTGATTATATAAACACCGATTAAAAAAATATTTTTTGGTAGTAATTTTTTAAGGAAAAAACACACTAATTACGCAAGTAAGTAATAGTTCCTACATCTATAAACACCACTTAAAAATAGATTACTATCTGGTAGTAATTTTCTAAGCACAGTCAGAAATACACACTGATTATGCAAGTATTAATTTACACTCGTATAAACACCAATTGAAAATAAATTACTATTTGTTAGTAACTATTTTAGCACAATAGTACACTTTTAAATCAAAGTAACGATCATAAAATTTAATATATATTTTTATTTTGTACTTAAACAATAAAATATAAAATATATTTTTTGTGAAAATTAGGTATTGTTAGACATAAATGTCTTATTTAAAACTAAAAATGCAAGTAGTATTGTGAAACAAATATAGATGGATTGCTCATTTTCTTTGTGTGTGAATGTTTGACTATTTATTTATTTCAAGAGGATCTCCAAATAATGTCTATCAAGATCTTTTGAAAAATGTAATTAAAAATCCAAATGTTATAGAGCAAGTTAATTATATTAGATTTTGTTTTAGGAAAAAGTCTATCACTCTCAAGTTTAATTGAATGTTTAAATATATGCATAAAATATAACAATACATCTTTTGTATAAGGTATTTAATTTGTCAGATGATACAACCTTGTGTACTTTTTATCTTCACATCTGATAAGGCATTATATGCTCAAATGACATTTACATAGTTTAAACAAATCTCGTACCTTCTTAAATATTTATGTGTTTATTATACTCAACAAGAAATGTTTGTTGTTTTTGTGGATTCTTTCAAATACAGATCAAATCATGTTGTCTCTAAAAAAAATTGATTTCTTTCACAACAACTTGACATAAGTGTTTCTTAATTATTGTGCAGTTATTTCCTACTATAACGTACACTTTATGATGTACACTTTTATGATGTACAATTTTAATATGTTAAGATGTAAAAAACTCACTTATCCAAGATATTATATAAAAAATAAAAAGACGTTAAAGTGAGCTAAAATTACTTAACGGTTAGAAAATTATTGTTTTGCAATGACTATCTTTTTCGTTGTTTACATAAATGTTTTTTCATTTAAGAACACTAATATGACTTTTTTTCAGGCGAAGAATGTTGTTACGAGATTTTCAAGGAGAGAATATAATTTCAAATATTTGATATAAGGAACATGTTAGTGAGTTTAACTAAAGAATCATTGGTTTATTTGTGGAAGAAGGTGGAAAAGCGGACGGATGACCATTAGGTAATGAAAACTTAAGTTGAATTTAACTTTAAAATGGTTTGAGAGAATTAAATTAAAGTATATATATATATATATATATATATATATATATATATATATATATATACATATAT
>Ga0099824_1007901_pt1 | contig 13842 bp, 6 predicted proteins | sample SiratrowhiteBW_FD_76837 | JGI IMG/M metagenome (GOLD analysis project Ga0099824, IMG submission 76837) | Root nodule microbial communities of legume samples collected from California, USA - Siratro white BW | ecosystem: Host-associated > Plants > Roots > Nodule | place: USA: California... | reverse complement strand
ATATTTTCAGATTCAATGGAGCAACATTTAAAACATTTAAAAACATTTAAAGAACTAATTAAGAGAAATGGATTAGTAATATCAGCTAAGAAAATGACTCTAGCAGTTTCTAAAGTCAGGTTCAGATTCCCACTTCCTATATATATATATATATATATATATATATATTTAATAATAATATAATTAAAAAATTAATCCCTCTAAATCATAGGAACAAATTGTATTTATACATATATATTACGCAATAAGAAATTTTAAAAATTTGTGAAGGAAACTGTCCCAATATTTACACTGGCTTCATCCTTAGGTAGTAAGAGTAGCATTCATTATGAAATTCGGTAATGGTGGTAACAAAGACATGTTGAAAATTCAATCCAATGAAATAGGTGCACGTTTGAATAATTGTTTCTAAAACAATATTTTGAGACGTTAAACTTACTTTGGAATAAGGGTGATCTTGGTATCTTTTAGACTTCCAATGGATAGATGATGGAAAATAAGGAAATGTGAAAGGAGAAAAGGAATGAGAAAAAATTGGGGTTGTTTAGACTAGGTAAATGAAAATGAAAAAGAAAGAAAAATAATAAGTGAAAAGTCTAAAAATTTAAGTGATTCAATTAGAAAGATAAAGAAAAAGATGATGGTTTTTTTAGGGAATAATCATATTGTCATTGTATCTAACTTAAGTATTTAAATGATTTTTTTAAATTTAATTTTGGTTGGATTTGTTTTGAGAAAATGAGTACATGTGACTAGTTATAATTAATTATAATTAATTATGATCCGTTTAATAGTTTAGTTTGACTTAACTAACCGGTATAATTGATTATGTTAAAAACACAATTAATTATGTGACGATAATATATAAAAAAAAAGTTTTAACTTATGTAAGTTATATGGCAGTTATTAATTCAAATAAGCTTGAAGGTCTAAAATTTAGAAATGAACGTGTTAAATAGTTGATTATATAGTTAATCGAATGTTGGATCGGTAATATTGATGTTTGTAAGATTTGTAAGTAAGTTTTATTCATTTAATCTAAATTAACTTTGATAAAAATGAGATATAAACGTGTTTTGAACTTTCATTTAAATATTTAGATATACTTTAATTGATTGAAAAGTGTTTTAATAAGTTAATATATTCTTAAGCTTATTTGATTTATAATATAGAATATTTTAGTTTATTAAATTTTCATTTTAATAAACTAAAGTTACTTATCAAGAGTAAAGTTGATTTTATTTTAGCTACTCAAAACACAATGTTAATATCTAAAATCACTAAAAGACTGATTTTAAATTATTTTATGTAACTAAAATATCGTTTTCGCTGATAAACATTTCTAAAATTTCACATAACTTTGTTTTTAACTAATTAGAAGTCGTTTAATTGGTTAAAATTATCATATGTGCAAAGTTAAGATTTTTAAACCTTTAAGCACAAATTAAATTAAATATATTAAATTTTTTAAAACAATTTGAGTAAGAGCTTTCCACTTAAAAAAAAAAAAAACGTTTTCATGAAACTTTTCTATTAGAGTCATGTCATCTGGTTCATAGTTTGATATTCTTATCTTGAATATCTTTACTATCTCTTTGAGATAGAAGGTAAAATTTTTAAGTGATATTTTGTTCTTTTTTCTGTATCATTTTGTGTTGGTTCATGATGAGTTTTCTTATGATAGAGTGTTTTTTTTTTTTTAAAAAAAAAAAAGAAGAAGAAAGAGTTGTGAATGATATTGTAGGGTTCGAAATATTGTTATGATTGAGATAAAATTTCTTAAATGGTGGTCAGATTTTACGCGATTTAAGATATTGTTTTGTGGGTGTTGATTTTCTTGAAGATGAATTGATATAAATTTTAATGTTTTTTTTTTTTTTCAGTATCTTACAACTCATTTCTAAACTCAATTTCAGTCCATCAGTATAAAATATCAAATAACAATTTTTTGTACTAATGCGTGAGTTCCTTGTAAAATTTGACTTTCAATAAATTCACACTTGACTTGAAACTCTTCATACATTTTAAATTGAATACATGGAATGAAATCACTTACATTAAGATTTTCCTCACACATTTCATTCTTTAACAAATAGAACAGACATATAGATACAAGAATATCGTTAATGTGAAAGTAATTTTTAATTGTAACTGTTTATGAGTTAAATTAAAGTAAATTGTAAAAAGTATTTCAATATCAATATTTATAAAAAAGAAATGATATCCGTAAGAAAATTTGATATTCACAAATTAGTATCTTACAAATTTTAAATCCAAAAGAAAATGTCTATGAACATATTATTTGTGAATTATTATATATAAGAAAATCGACACTAAATTTAAAAAATGTACTAATTATAAAGATTTTCTTTTAATTTTAGGCCATATTCACTATAGAAGTTGAGATTTTAATTTATTTTTTATGGGTTAGAGTATCTTCATTTTCAAGATCTTATATTTAGTTTCCTCCCATACAAAACTTTTATAAGACCTCATTTAATATTTTATCTACACTTCAACCTAAAAAAATACAGTACACAAGAATTGCATTTAATGCAAAGAAATTTTTATACTCAGTTTTATTTTTATATATTTATCTCTCAGATTAATATAGTATTTAAATTTTTTTAATAATTAAATATAATGTATATGTTAAAAAATTTAATTTATTTTATATATTTTAATTATGTAATCATAAATATTCTGTATAAAAAAATTAAAATAATAAAAATAAAAAGAGAGGTATTTTGAAATACCTCATTTTTCTCTTCTTCCACTCTTCTCTCTCTGCCAGTTTCGAACCGAGGTACTTGTAGCATAGGTCCAAAGAACCAAACCATCAAGCCACTCAGGAAACCGGCAAAAATCATGACAACAAAATAGTATTTATTCCGTCGACGCCGAAATCAGTACCTTACTTCAGGTCACACCTTTTTCACTAAACTCATGTGGGAACATGTGTCCTAATTCATGACATTTTTTTTTTTTTAAACTTTTGTTTCTCTCCAATGTGATAGGATGTGGTGTAAATTTTGTGCAGGAAGCAGAAACCGCTTCCAAGGAGAAAAGTAAGGCGTCTACTGTAGCGATCAATGCGGAGATTCCTCGTACTAAGGCTAGGCTGTTGGAGGAGGTTCCGAAGTTGCAGAGATTGACTATGAAAAAGGTTGGTTCATTGCTTTCTCTGCTGCTTGGTATCGTTTGAAACGGTGCTTTTTGTTTTGTTTGATTTGATTTCTGTTTTTTGCTTTGCGGGATTCTGTTAATTCTCTGGACTCTGTTATTTGCATTTTTTAGGATTTAGGTTGGAACCATGAATTGTTTCAATGCATATGATGTCTGTCTTAGCTCCAAATTAGTAAAGTATTGTAGTTGTGAATAGTGAATAATAATTAATAAAAACAGTTGTAGAATAGTTGTATAAAATGGTGAGATTGTCAAAATATCAGCACCAGGCTAGATAATAACATATGAAAAGATAATTTATTTAATCTACTTGAGGGATTTTATGATAAAATTTGGCAATCAGAAGCAGATTAAAGAAAAAAAATCCAATTTCTGTTGCACGTATCCATCTGGGGTATGTTTGTTGTTGATTTTGTATGTAGTTTTGACTACTTCCAGAAAAATGTTGACTTATTTTATTTGGCATGCATGTTTCTCAATAGTTCGACTGCCTTTTTTTCACAATAAGTGACACATGTTCAAAATTATTGATGATGCTATTCATTTTCCAATGCCTGGTACAATGTATAATCGCAGGTAAAGGGGCTTTCATCGCAAGAATTTGCTGCCCGTAATGATTTGGTTCTTGCATTGCCAGATAGGATTCAAGCTATCCCAGATAGGCAGCTTCAGCCTCACGTCCTGGAATTAAATTTGATTCAGGTAATTGGAGTGACCCATGTCTCATAGTGATACAATCATAATAGTTTATAAATGGGAGACTTTGTAACTGATGGTCCTCCATTCAATTTTCTGTATCTTGTCAATTTCAGATGGACTATTTGATGATGAATACTTCCAAAAAACGGAAGAATCAAGTCGATTTAGGCATGAGTATGAAATGCGTAAAATGAAACAGGTAAGTAACTTTTTGCCGTTGTGACTAGAGAGGCTGAATTTTGCTAGTCAATGTTGTTCCAGAAATGGTTTCATTCAGATCTAGTTATATGAGCCATTCTTAGGATCAAGTTTTGGATATGATATCAGAAGGATTGGATATACTTTGGAAAACATGGCACATGATATGAATGAGGTCAGTTTCCCTGTTGTGTTTGTCTTTATTCCGTTGTGCATGTATCTATGCACCTGTATTTTTTCACATTTAAGTTCATTATTTATGGGACAAGTGCAGGAACGGGATAGACAAGTACCACTGATGGATGAGATTGATGCTAAGGTGAGATTTGTCAATTTCTTCCTCTACCCTTAAGCCCCAAATCATGGAAATCAAAGCTTTTTTGAAACTGGAATTAGGAAGTTGAAGTTAATAGGACACTGCTTTTTTTTTGGTCTTTTCAGGTGGACAAGGCATCTTCCGACCTTAAACATACCAATGTTAGACTTCGAGACACAGGTCTTTTTAACTGAAAATCTTATTCTTAAATTTTCATCAGTTTTCTGTTGCATCAGTGATAAATTTTATGCACAATCATATATATTTTTGGGTTCTCATCCAGCTTCGGTCCAGCCGAAACATTTTTATTGATGTTGTTTTTTTGATTAAAATTTTGGAAATTGCTGCCTATTTGTACAAGTAAGGTCCTATCCCTCTTTTACAGCTTGAAAATATTTGCTAGTCTTGTCTTATCTAGTACTGCCTACTGGAAATTTTATTGTGTGGAAATTTTCGGGTTCATATTCAAACCCTTTTGCCCTGTAAGCTTAAACATCTGAAGCTAGAAATTGGTGCATGGTTTCTTAATAAAAGCATTCATTACACGTTCCTTTTACAGGGCGTTTGTGTCAGGTCTTCATTGAATGAAATTCATTCCTAAGAATATGATGATTAGAATTGGCATTCGAAACATAATGTGTTATGGTTAACGAATAGAAATTCCTGGAAATACACGTTCCTAAGAATATATTTTTGCAGTCTTCAAATTGCCCCCTATTATAGAAAATATTATCTAAATATTCCTTTTTCAAAAGTTAATATAAGTTAGTGTTTATCTTTAAGTTTTATTTTTAAAGGAATCAATGTTTTAATGTGCAGTACTTCTCATTCCTTTATTTATTTTTTATATATTTATTGCTTGGTAAAGACGTAAAGCTACCGGTAACATCAAAATACAAAAATAAGAAACAATACAGTTATTTTGGTTACTTTGTATTATTGTTACTGCATGCCGAAGTGAAAGAATTACTGTATGAGTTATGAAACAAAATAACCACGTCGACAATTATTTTGTAAACATAGTCAAATTATTGTTACATGACAAGATTTTGGCATAAAAGAATGTAAAGTGAAGCTACATAACCAACATTTGGATACATGCCTACCATAAAACACGGGGAATTGGTGTGTATCATGAGAAATTTATGTGGGAAATGTGTGGGTATTACGTATTTTAGAAGTTTTGAATAAAAGTTTTATTCCCATTACTACACATGGAAATGCATATTTCCAGACATATCGTGTGGGAATGAAAATCCATTAGAACTTGGGGACTTTTTTTCTCCTGATAATAATTTATACCAGGAAATAAATGTTTATTAAACTCTTATCAAACAAAGGAATCTTTATTCCCTTACCTGTACTCATGGCAATGCAGCCTTTACTATATACATTATTCCCAGCTAGTACGGCCCCTTTACTTTGTTTCTGATATTCAATTTTCACTTATCTCTTTTCTTTTGATTCATATACCAAGATATCCTTTATCTTTATAATAATAATAAAATGTTTCCCCAACTCTACTAGAATTCTGTGCTTTAATTGGGGGGAATTTTTGGTCTGGATTAAGTTTGATTAGGCATTCCTTTGAAAACAGAAGTATATATGTTTATCTAAGGCTGGGAGAAACCCAAAGTTCTACACGAGTGCATTGATTATATAGTTATGTTGATGAATGTTTCTCTAGATTATTTGCGAGGTGTTCTAGTTAAATAATAAATAGTGTATCAAATACTTGTGTATTTGTTTCATTTTCACTACTGGCTTACTGCATAAGAACTTGTATAGTGAAACTAGAACTATAATCTGAAATGGTTATTTGCCAACTTCCTGTCAAATGAATTTCTGACTTCTGAAAAGTTAGTAATGATACCGGCAGATAAAAAAGCTTTGCTCACGTTATGAGAGGGAGTATAAATCTTTTGATTTGTTAGCGTTGGGGTGATGATGTCTTTGTATATTTTTCACGTCTTCACTTACATTCACTTTAAGTATAAAAAGAAAACTACTATGCCATTCAATTTCAAATGTAATGTTATTGGAAGATATTGCTTCCTGATAGTACACACACATAGCTAGTGAGATGTTTAATATCATAGCGTGTGTTGAAATGGCTTTGACTAGTCTTGCGTGTTTCCTTTTGCTTCTTCCTTGTGATACCTTCTCTGACTTCCCGTGCTTTTGTTGCAGTGTGTTAAAGAAATGATACGTCATAGAGGACCATTGGATCAATTTGTATGGCATATCTGTATTTCTTGTATTTTCTTGGTAGTATCGTGGTGTGACTCGTGTCTATTCTTTTTTAAAACACTATTTTTGCACTCGTTCCTGCTACTTAAGAGATGCACTTGTCCTTTGTACAGACTCCAGATGCCACTAAATTATGTCAAACAGTGCGAAGTTGTATTTGTTTTTGTATTGACACTTGTGTATAACATACTAATTCAATGTTTGCTTTGAGGACATCTCAAGTAATCTATTTTCACTTTGACCGAAAGATAGAAGGGATTCCAGGGGTGGAAAGAAATTGATATTATCGACCCAAGATCACGAGGAGGGAAAAAAGATTAACCGGTTGGTATTAATATTTTATTATTTGTTCGGCCTGCAATAATTGTTCTTCTATTGTAAAATCATGTGATCTGTGGAGAACCCCATTGCACATTTCTATGCATGTTGATTACACGTAACTACTATCTTGCTTTAATATGATTTTAGTGGTGACAAGCTAGCAATTCAAGCATTGGTATACATGATGTGTGGTTTACAAATCCTTTGTTTATTTTAAGGATGCCACTCTTTTGGACTGGTTAATCATTAACTTATTTAAGGGTGTATTTTGAAGAGACTAAGTAGAGGACAAAGTTTTCTTTACAAATAAATATTTTGTAGTTTGATAATTTTTCATATAAAAGAAGCTAATTGAAAAATTAATATTAATTAATATCAGTTTTTATTTTACAAATATTAAATCAATACCTTTAAAAGTTCAAAGTGCAACATTAGAATATACTGAAGGTGTTGCCTTGTTTTCTTTAATCCCAAGTCTTCGTCAGGTGGCCGGCAAAAATGATTCCTAACTTGTCCCCTTAAGATTCATATTCATCCAGAAAGTTTGCAGCCAGAACTCATCACTCCCCACGTAAGATTTTTCCAGCAACCCTGCACCATCCAGACAAGTAGCAATGTGGTAAATTATTATGGATTTAATAATAGTAGTTACAGTTCATTCATTATTTTTGTTTTCATGTAATATTATTATTTAAAAAAAATTTCTCAATCCTATTTAAGGAGTAATGCTTAAGTTTATAGATAAAAGTATCATCTTTTAAATAATAAATTTGATTTAGAAAATTGGAATTAGTTTATTCGTACAAACATTTTAGGATTGTTTTATTTAGGATTAGTTGCATAATATATTATTTGAACCTTTGTTTTATAGTATATATGCAAGTGTAAATTTTATTTTATAAATTAGTTTTGTAGATAGAATCAGACTTGAAATTTATTTTTTAAATGATATAATAGTTTATCTTAGTGGTATTAAACTTAAACTTCATCTTCTAATATATTTGTTCTTCGTCTTTTTATAGTGTATTAATTTTAGGTGTTTTATATATGTTTAAGGATATTTTTTTCTATGAAATCAGATTATTAGCGGTGGACATCCAAATAGCACATTTATTCGTGTGATTTGCCGGTCATGTCTCCCACAAGATTTTATTATTTATTTTATTTCTGTGTAGACCTAATATTAATATTATTGAACTTATACGCTTTAAATAGACACTTTTCGTCATACAGGATTGATCCCTAGGTAAAAACATCAAACTTTCTTACGATTGTTCAACCTTTTCTTTTTGACTATATATTGATTTTAATTATTCCTTCTCTTAATTTATCTTTTATTCATTTTATATTATGCAAAACTTTTGATCACTGATTTACACATAAACATGTTAGAAAAGAATCGATAGTTGAACCTAATTATTGGACTTGGAAAGAAAACCTTAGATTTTAAATTATGAAAATACAGTTAATCTTTTGACGGATAATGAATTAAAAACTTAATATGTTAATTGAACATAGCTATGAAGATATATCTTTCCTGTATTGATAGGGAATATAAGTTAGCTTAGATTAATCTACCTTCAAAAAGAACATATAGATAATTGCATTCGGATTTTAATTCTTTATTTCCTCTTATTTGCATTCATTTCGCTTTCCTTTATTTATTTTATTAAAATCTGATAATTATAAAAACAAGCACGCAGTTGTGAACTGGATTTCATTACTCGACGTCGTGCACTTGTGATTTTCGTATTTTAGTTTAGAGGGAGTAGTACATAATATTCCCAATCACTAAAACTTGGAAATTTTGAGTAATAAAGGAGTGGCTTAGTTTTGAATACATTTTTTAAGCCTCCATAATATGTTTTTTTTAAAACAAAAATAATATTTTGATACCTTTATTGTTTAAACAACAACTTAATTTTAATAATATAATAATATACACCCATAATTTAGTCATGTATATATAAATTGATTTTAACCTATATTAAATAATATAGTTAACCAGATATTTACATAAAATACTATTATAATTACTAACTGTTGCCTAATGATTATATATATATATATTTAATTGAAGCTATAATATATTATTGTCGTTTTCAAAACTCTGGTTTTCCTGTGTGGTTGCAAATAACATTTTTATCATCCATGAAATAAGAAAAGATTAGCAAGAAAAACTTCAATTTCCACAAATTAATTTCGAAACATAATACAATGACCAACTCAATTGCACTACGATGGCACTTTTCAGTTCTCTACATTTCTGCTCACTGAAAAGAATAATCACAATACATGAACAAAACCAAACTGCATTTTTCATTATTTACATATATAGAATTCGCTGACCTCTGCAGAAGATCTCCACATGTTTGTACGTATGCACACAAATAAGCACGATCTTAAACAATTCATGCATATTTCGTAAAGGTAACGATATTAAGCTCTTGGGGTTGTATGATGGAACTCCAGTGGTCAAAGTTACTGAAATTGTAGCCTTTGTTTACATCTTTCTCAAGTCTTTGTTTCCCAACATCAACTTCTTCGCTTAGTTTTTCATTGAGGGAAGCATACAAGTCCAGCTCCTTCTCTTCATTGTTTTTTCTCTTCAATGGATTAATCAAGCCCTCAGCTACAGGTGCCATAGACTGTGCTCCAATTATTATATCATCATGCAATGAAGCATATGCTTTTACATCATTATTACAGCCAAAGCCTGAGCCTGAGGCTATGCCAATAGAATCACTCAGAGAACTCTTAGAAGCCAGAATATAAGGTAACATTGGATATTCATTATGCATAGAATTTTTGGCAGGTTCAGGATTTGAGTTCTCACTCATTTCTTGAAAGTGGCTTGTTGGTTCATGAATAGATTCATTTGAGTCTTCCCAAATGCTTCTTGTGCTGCTAGCTTTCTGTCGGACCCGGCACAGCACCCACTCATCCAGCTGAAGCACAAAAACGAAGTGTCAAAACTTGATACTATATATATATATATCAGTTTAGCCTATAAAAAAACTAGCAAACATTTTAGAAGATGGAACATTGAAATCATGCAATTGTAGACCTACTCTCATGGACCCTCTTTGCTGTGGAATGAAGTTCATGGAATTGTGCAACCTGTACTCGTGCATGATCCAATCAGTTTTAGACCCTTTTGGTGCTCGACCCATGTAGAACACTAGGGCCTTCTTCACTCCAATATTCTTCATCCCACATGAAGTAAAAATGGGTTTGTCAGTGCCAGTAGCCTTCCAATAACCAGAAGCAGCTGCTCTATTAGGCCTCACTCCATTGGGATACTTCCTCTCCCTGGGAGTAAAGAAATACCATTCATCCTCCCCAAACAAAGCTTTACCTGTTCAAAATTCAAAAGACGCTTTATCTCACTGGATGAATACTTTCGAGAAAACAATGAAACAAAAACTAAATCAGTGCAATTGCTAACACGGACTTCGGAGCTCCCATGGATTATACTTGTAAAGATCTATTTCAGCTATGAATGAGGCAGGAAGGGGTGATGATGCCACTTTGTTTCTCAGATAGTGAACAATTAGCTCTTCGTCAGAAGGGTGGAATCTAAATCCAGGAGGGAGTTGGATTTCTGAATTAGCATCTTTGTCCATGAATATGAAGATATAATGCCTCCGGAGGAACAAACTAGAAAATACATCAATCAGTTACCGATATTTTCAATCAAAAAGCCTGTAAGCTTGAAACTATTGTGCATGGGATATATATACATATATTTATATATATGTTGCTTGGTCATGCAGAGAGGGACAATTATTCTATATATAATACTAAATAGGTGTGGGGAAAGAGACTTTGAAAGCAACCCTTTTGTTCCATGTTCTATGACCAACATTCTTCAAAGGGTATGTAGTATAATTTCATCAGCAAGGTTGCTTAGCTATTTAGCCAAAAGATTGAGTTGTGGGTGGCAACAAAATCAGGTTGGATCACACATAGAATACAGCTTGGTTTGAGGCTTCAAAGGCAAAGATTGTCAACTTACAGCTTTAAAAATTATCAATATTTGTAAATCAATTAGCTAAACTGCCTCAAGTTTCAGGCAATATAGTTGTATTCAAAGATTAAAATACGTGATAGTGGCTCAGAAGCTTCAGATGATTGCTTATTCATAGGAATGTCCGGCGAAATCACATCCCTGGGATGGCGCAGAGTCAACATCTTAGCTAAGTTCAATTTTTTGCAACTACTTTTGATTATAACTTAGCACTAAAATTAAGGACTAAGGACAACATCTACCGAAGAAACTAGGAGCTTCTCTAATGCATGATTATTTAAATGAGCTATTTCTTTAGAAGTTTTACATTTATAAATTTGCCAAATCTACACACTCTAAACTTAAAATTACTAAAATGAATTTTTAGTTTATAAAAAATTTTGAGTGAAAATGTTATTTTACTTGATAACAACGTAATTTATTTAAACTTCTCACTCCAGCAATAGGCACTCATGTCATTTGCTTTCTATTAGAATCTTGTAAATATTTTAGAATTCTATAAATATCATAAATAATGATATTAACATTAATTAGATTAATTCTATATTATTAACTTAAAATAAGGAGATTGAATATTTTGTAATTGTATTCTCTCTCCTAAGGTATTGTTTTAGTTATTTGTATGGTATTTCATCAATCATATGTCTTCATCCTTTACATGTTTTTGCTCATAAGTAAGTTTTTTTCAGTCCTACAATCTAAACAAGGTACAACTGTTATTTCTTTACTCTTTACATATATTTCATCTATGTTGATATCATTTTCAAAATAGTTTCATATGAATGTTTGTATCATCTATACTTGAGACCTGTCCTTCCACACTTGCACATTCTATTCCGTTTTTGTCCTATATTGTCGCCACCTAGCACCACTAACATCACAAACTCACCTTTTGTGCCAATTCCTTCACCTCATCCTTCTGCCTCTTGAGCTTGAAATTGTCATTGCTCTTCAAAAAGGTAAAGTTGAACTTATAATCCTTCTCCTCATCATACTTCTTTCAGTTATCATCATTAGTCTCTTGTCTACCATTTTTATTCTTTATTTCTCTTAAAGATACAAGTGATGCCTCTTCCCATTTAAGACAAAAGCTACTACTAGGGAAGTCAATTACTTTTTTTTGTAGATGGGTGTATATTAAGACTCGTCCAATAGTAAACAAACTATACTTACATCTTTGGGTTGGAAAATAGAGATATTTTTTTCTCCGGTGCCAAAATTGCTTATTATGCAACTTTCTTGTCTATTGTTGTCATTCATAATTGATTTATGTATCAGTTGGACATAAATAATGCATTTGTACGTGATGATCTATTTAAGAAAGTCTACATATAGTAACCTAATTTCTATATTACATAAAGGGAGTTTTCTAGTCTTGTATATTGTCTGGGAAAATTTGTATATGGTCTCAAGCAATTGCTTAAAGCATGGTTTAGTAGATTTATTACTATAATTTAATAAATTGACATGCTTCAAAATGAGAGTGACTACTTTGTTTTCTATCATTATTTACATTTTATAATTGCATTTATATGTTTATTTATGTTGATGATATTGTCATAATGAATAATGATCATCTTGACACTGTACATGTAAAAATATTTTAAAATGAACAATCTAAGTATATTAAAATATTTTTTTAAGCATAAAGATAGTATAGTCCAAAAATGTGATTATCATATCCCAAATCAGGTATGCAATAAATAATTTGAAAGAAATAAAAATATTAAATTTAAAGATGAAACTATCTCACGCATGCTGAGTGCAATTGTTTCAAAATGATCTTCATCTCTCAGAAACTTTAATTAAAATTATTGTTGTGACTAACTTGAGTTTATTATGGGACACTGCAAAATATTGCCTGAAGAGTTTAGAAAATATTAAGTATTCAAGTGTGAGTTTAAGTTTCGCATTGGGTATAAATGAGAAAGTTGAGTAACATTTATAAAGAAGACCCACAGACCTAAGTGTATCAATGTGGATGAATGACTTTCACTTGAAGAAAAGATTGTTAGATATTCAAATATGAGTCTAAGTTCCACATCAAATAGAAATAAAAAAATTGAAAAAAAACGTATCCTAAAGTATCAGGGCACACTTCAAACTAGTTTCCAAATAAAAAAAATTGTACTTTAAAAACTTGATATGTAGCTTAACAAATCTACAGCTGCTAATCAAAAGTTTCTCAAGGTTCCGTCAGAGAATAATAATGGAGCTGTTACATTTTTTCTTAAAATAAAAAGCCATTAAGCGAAGGATGCTTGCATTTGGCGTCTTTCCTACCGTAGCAATACCCTATTGCAGAAAAGTCCAAGAAATAGAACATGAACGAAAGGTGAATAAACATAATAAGACCAACTTGATTCTGTAATTTGGTTTCTTCTTGGAACTAATCAATTCATTTCAATGTCCCAATTCTTGTTCTCCCCTTAATAGACACATTGTTTTGACGTTGCTCCACTGCCTCACAACTGTATGTCACTATAGTCTCAATCAATGCAAGAAATGTATGGGTCACCCTCTACACAACTCACTCATGTTGAGGTCTCTAATGAACACATAACAGTATGTCACATAATAATGCAGAGATCCAACAATTACATCATAATGCATCCATAATTAACCGTGGAATATATAACAATAGAAATCTGGTAAAAAAAAATATAACAATAGAAATGGGGAATCTTAGTATGAATTGATTAACTATTATATCCAGCTTCAGCTAAGATTTCTTTTTTTTTTTTTTTTTTTTTTTTTTTTTTTAATGGGGTGGTTTTTTTTTTTTTTTTTTATTTTAAAAACAAATAAAAAAAAAAAAACTTTTTATTTTTTTTTTTTTTTT
>Ga0099824_1007900_pt1 | contig 13844 bp, 7 predicted proteins | sample SiratrowhiteBW_FD_76837 | JGI IMG/M metagenome (GOLD analysis project Ga0099824, IMG submission 76837) | Root nodule microbial communities of legume samples collected from California, USA - Siratro white BW | ecosystem: Host-associated > Plants > Roots > Nodule | place: USA: California... | reverse complement strand
TAAAATAAATATAAATATATATATATATATATATATATATATATATATATATATATATATATATATTATTAAAGAATTTGTTTCTGAATAATTGTAACAAAAAAATATATACATAATAATAATCAAGAGATAATACAAACTATAATTAAAAATGTGTTAAGATGTACGAGGATATGATTTGTGATTGATTATTTCCTATGAATGAAAAAACTAACCCACATACATTTCATACCCACCTTAATAATTAATATAAATTAAAATTCAAACATAAATTTAAATTTCATTTATATTTTCAAATAATTTAAAACACTATATATTAACACAAAAACGATTACAAATTAAATTACCACAGAAAATATTAATTAATACATATAAACTTTTCGATTGATTTATTTGAAATATCTATGCACGAATTTAAATGTTTTAAACAATATTACTTGATTATGGAGTATCTACGTAGTAAAAAAATTATTAAATTTTTTCATATAATTATTTAGAAATACATAATAAAGAACACCGTTAAAGTAACCAGTCTTGTTTGACGCGAGGTTCAAGGTTACATGAATCTTTATGTTTTAGGATTAAGCTCACCGACACTATCCACGTGGCACCTTATAGTACATATAATGAATTGGTTAAATACGCCCAAATAAAACACCACCCATCATTCATTCAAATCTCAACTGTTTTAACAACTTTTTTTCCCTCAAATATTATTTAGTGTCTTAAGAATATTACACAAAGTAAAATATTTTCATTATAAATAAGTTTTATTAATATTATCACGATTTTAAACATATTTCAGCACAATTTCTGACACTTTTTATTTATCAATCTTTTGAATGTGAACAACTATTTAACAACTGTTAGCAGGTTGGTATATTACATGGCTGTGTTCATGTGCTGTGTCTACTTATATATATATATATATATATATATATATATATATATATCAAATTAAACACAAGGCGTGTCAAATTTGGCAAAATTTTCGAAGGTGTTAGGAAGGTTAGGTTTAATGTTATGTGTGGACTAAAGAATACAAAAAGTTAGATTCATTGGTTACTATTTACTTATTTATCTTTCAACATTGTTTTATTTTCAAAATTGAACCAAAAATTAACTATTAATTTTTTTTAGATCTGATCTTCAGGTTCAAATTTGCATGCTTCATAGATCTAGGTCAGTCAAAGGAGCAAAAGGGAATTATGAAGTTAGGTCCACAAAAACTACACTTAGTTTTTATTCTTCACAGATTTACCCTTGTTGAAAGATATGGTTATTTTCAATCTTGATATTGTCACAAACGCATCAGTAGTTCATACACAACAGATTCATACACACCACACGTTTGAGAATATTCTTCATCAACATTTCTTACATGTCACAATTACTCATGGAAAATCTACTCAACTCTTAATGGTGGTTCACAAGCTACGAAATCCATGACTTCATTTTGGGAAATGTTTTACTCAACTACCTCCCCTAGTGAGAGTGTTGATGGACTAAATTATGTAGTTGTGTTGACCAAGACAAAATATATTTAGCAAAGAGAATTATAAAACCTACTAAAGAAAAAAACTCTTGTGCTCCCATGTGCGCATTCAACTGCTTCAGTCAACTTCTGAAACACAAAGCATGAGCATGTAAACAGAAACAGCAAAAGAAAATTCAAAGCATCGATGATTTAGTTGACGACCGGATGCATGGTGCTTAATCAATTGCAACAACTCATCATAACAATCATTGGCACTTCCTTATAAATATGTTACCAGCTTTATGCAATGTGTTTCTCTCACTTCCTCACACTTTCTCTTTCTCTCTCTCTCTTTGCTTTGTTGTTTTCTATCCTCCAAGTAACTCTCTTTGCTACTCTCTCTCTCTCTCTCTCTCTGTTTCCCTCTAAATCTGATTTTGGACCAGTAGAACTGCAGCAAAACTCTGGCATTGAAGTCTAGATCTTATCTATCACTGTGTTGGGATTTGTGTTTGTGCTTGGACTTTGACCCTTTGTAGTACTACTACCCACTTCCATTGATTCTCCCATTTTCTTTTCCATGGTTTAGAAGGAGGCATCTAAAAAGGAATTCCAACCCAGAAATATTGTAGTACTTTTTTTGGGTATTCGTTTTGAGTTTGGCAGAGTCATGATGGGTTATTCTTCAAGATTCTATCTTGTTTTGCTTTTGGCCATTTGTGGAGTGGTTTCTTTGGCCTCCCCCATTGAAGATCAGAAGAGAGACAGAATTACCCAGCTGCCAGGACAGCCAAAGAATGTTGGGTTTGCTCAGTATTCTGGTTATGTGACAGTGAATGAGCAAAGTGGGAGAGCACTGTTTTACTGGTTGGTGGAGGCACCGGTGAGTCGTGGACCAAGGTCAAGGCCACTGGTTTTGTGGCTCAATGGTGGACCTGGATGTTCCTCTATTGCTTATGGTGCATCTGAAGAAGTTGGTCCTTTTCACATTAGGCCTGATGGCAGGTCGCTTTACTTGAATCCTTATGCTTGGAACAAGTGTAAGTGAAATTCGCATTCCCATTGGTTGTGATTTTAGTTTTTTGCAACGTATATCATATCTTTATGCCTTAATATTTGGGGTACTGCAGTGGCAAATGTACTGTTCCTTGATTCTCCTGCTGGTGTTGGTTTTTCATATTCGAATAAAACAACAGATCTGTATACATTTGGTGACCAGAGAACAGGTAATGTATTATGTAGTTGTTGTGAATGGAATGTACTTGTAGATGCAGGATTCATCCTTCATACCATTTTTTTTAGCAACAATGAGTTTGGTTTATGAATTGTGATTTTGACATGCTTACGTGCATCTGGGATCTGACTTTGCAGCTGAAGACTCATATGCTTTTCTTGTTAATTGGTTTGAAAGATTTCCTCAATATAAGCATAGAGAATTCTACATCGCTGGAGAAAGTTATGCAGGTGATTCCATGTTTGATATGTCGGTTTTCTTACTACAGATTTTGTATTAAATTTCTTGAACATATTTTTTCAGGTCATTATGTTCCTCAGTTGGCACAAGTTATTTACCAGAAAAATAAGGGAATCCAGAATCCAGTCATTAATTTTAAGGGATTTATGGTGAGACTGTAAGATTCATGAAACGGTTGTGCATTTTTTTTAATCTGTTATGTTAACGGAGAATTGCCACTACCTTGTTATAATCACATAATTATTTTGTTTTTCTCTGTTTATCAGGTTGGTAATGCTGTTACTGATGATTATCATGATTATGTTGGCACATTTGAATATTGGTGGACCCATGGTTTGGTTTCAGATTCCACGTATAGGATGCTAAAAATTGCCTGCAATTTTGGGTCCTCTCAGCATCCATCAGTGCAATGCATGCAGGCTCTAAGAGTCGCAACTGTGGAGCAGGGAAACATTGATCCATATAGCGTTTATACTCAGCCTTGTAATAACACAGCATCACTCAGACGCGGCTTGAAGGGTCGCTATGTAAGCTATTGTTGTCACTTATTCCATTTACCTATAAACATCATTTCTAATTGGAATTCCTTTCACTGAATTATAGTTGTCAAACCAGAATAGAGTACATTCAGGGAAAACTGCTGCAACTATGTTATTAGCATTGATTTCTAGTGCCTATGTTGCTTATTGAGAAGTTTCCATCAGTATTATCTCCTCTAGCACTAGAATGTTTTTGAAATGGTTGTTAATAAGCTTCTGAAATTTTCTTGTGCTAAAAGCTGAAGCAATGAATTGGAGAATATTATTTAGCAGTTTGATTACAGTCTCAATTTACAGAGGTTGGTTGGTATTTGCTGTATGATTCACTTACAAGACAATATTCTAGATGAAATTAGAACATATTGGTCCTAAGCTGCAGTTTATTGGTTGTCATGAATGCAATAAATTATTCAGATATCATTCTTGTTTAATTCTTCTGTCTTAAAATTTGATGGTTACTAGTCTATTTAAGATTAGGACGAATATCATATTTTCTTGATTGGTATTTTGCAATTGCTAAACTACCTGAGGCAAAATAGATGTCTGAACTTTTCATTGCAAGTTTCAGTCTTGAGATGTATAGCACCTATAGTTGTTAATATTTGGGTGACAAACTGTTACATTATTTTTTCTTTTCTTGTTTTCTTTTCCTCTAATGTTTTCCTTTCAAACTCAGCCATGGATGTCTCGAGCATATGATCCCTGTACTGAAAGGTATTCTGATTCGTATTTCAACCGTCCAGAAGTTCAGAAGGCATTTCATGCCAATGTAACTGGGATTCCTTATGCATGGAAAGCATGCAGGTATGATTTATGTGCAATTTTTGAGCTGTTTTCTTGGGGCCAATTCTATTTTTTACTGTAAGTTAGATCTAAAATGTGTTTTTTGACAGTGATATTGTTGGGAACTATTGGACTGATTCTCCATTATCTATGCTTCCTATATATCAAGAACTTATTACAGCTGGTTACCGAATATGGGTCTACAGGTACCTGCATTTTCTTTTTATCTTAGATTATCTGTGCTAAAGTGTTTCAGCTATTGGTTCTTCTAATGTTACAAATGGTTTTGCATAGTGAAAAATTAATAGGCTCTCATTCTATTGTATAGCTTATAGAGAAGAATCTACTTACAAAGAGATAGTATAGGTGCACTGTTCTAGAAAAAATTGTCATGTGTTTCTTTCAGGCACTCCACAGAAAATTTGAAAGGAAATTAAAAAGGATTACAATCACCACCATGAAAGTTAGGAATTCAAGAGCAAGGGAAAGATGTGCCTTACCAAGATAAAATGGAAAAAGTGTGAACCAAATAAATCGCAGGACAAAAGAACTGATAATATTTTATGATTAAAGCTAATAATTTTAAATTTTGGAGGCTTGAAAAAAAAAAGCTTACAAAAATAAACCTAAAATTTATACATTTTATAAGAATTTAAAACATTGATTTCAAATTTTACAGAGATAAAAAATAAAGAAACTTTTTAATAAGATTAAGAACCTAAACCAAAATCAAAACTCGGTCTAAAAACTTTATCTTATACTTTTTGTTGTATCTATTCACACGATACATCTTTATTTAATCATTGTCCAATAAAAAGTAAAAATATTTTTACCTTTTGATCTTCAATCCTTAGTATTTTTGTTTAATTGTTTTCTAATTATCCCTTGTTTTTTGTTTGGGATTGAAACTCTATCTTTGTATCTTTGGCTGCAGTGGAGACACTGATGCTGTGGTTCCAGTGACTGCTACTCGATATTCAATTGATGCCTTGAAGCTACCTACCATCATCAATTGGTACCCTTGGTATGATAGTGGCAAGGTTGGTGCAACTTCTATGAGTAACAAACGGTCTCGTGACAGACACTAATTGTGTAAATTCTGTGATAGATTTTTTTTGCTGTCATCCTATTATATTAGCTAAGATTTTTTCTGTTCTGTGAAGGTTGGTGGTTGGAGTCAAGTTTATAAAGGGTTGACAATGGTTACAGTAAGAGGAGCTGGACATGAGGTTCCTCTTCATAGGCCCCGCCAAGCATTCATTCTTTTTAGTTCATTCTTGCAGAACAAGTCCATGCCAACAAGTTAGGCATTTGTTCATTATCACTTGATGAATATTCACACAAGTATAGGAACATAAGTACTACCATTCTTGCACCTAGGCCAAGAATAATTTGCCATTCATATATACACATGGAACAGGTCGAGACCGAATAAGGAATTCAATCCTCATGAGTTCACACTTGGTTTCTCTGCCTAGCAAATTGATAAATTTACCAGCAGTTCTTCTACTTCTATTTCTTAGTGAAAATTTCTTTATTTGTTCGAAATGCCATTCTTTATATGGTTTTCATTATGCAAGACCAATGCCATATCTTGTATATTCAAAGGATCTTGTTCTCCTAATAATAAAAATTTCTTATACTACTAGTTAATGACTACGGAGAAACTTCAACATTTTTCAACTGTACTTGAAAACAAATGGGTTGTTGCATTCTGAACTGGAGAAAAGAGATTGAAAGTGACATAGTGTGACAAAGCATTCAATGCTATCATAAAGCCTGCTCGAATGCTCCTTGGTTCTGTCATACATGGCTTTGCTGTAGTTGAACAGATATACCAATCCTATTTTTCAATGTTACTGTCACTGCCTTAACTAAGCATGTACATCCAATTCCACTCTTTTGACAAATATTGTGGATTTTTGGGGGTAATGAGAAAGAGAAGCACACCTTATACATGATTATATGGCTTCTGTGAGAAATTTAAGTTTGAAGACATGAGTGAGGAAAGCAATATATAAGGAGAAAAATCTATTGACCTAATGTTTTAAGATTTTTATTGAAAGTGGTATTGAGATCTTTTATATATGAGTTCAATTATGATTCGAGACTCATCAGATCCATATTACTTTCGAGACAGAGGTGAAGGGGGGGATTACTCAAGATTAAAATATATAATAATAGATATATTCTGTGTATTATGTTTAGTTTTGTATTCACTAACATTTATCATCAAAGTTCATTTCAAAAAAGTGATAAGAAGGAGAAGAAAATAATGAGTGTGCTTATTGAGCCTCTTGATGCTAATCAATCAAGTCACTAATAAAAAAAGCATCAACATTCATTTAATTAAGTAACTCGAAAATCAAAGTTCTGAAATAGCAAAGGCATGTTAATTGAACAATTGGAAGATGGCAATTTTTTGCATTTAAAATTCCATGGTAGAGCACAATGTATCAACAGGACAAGGTGCTTTGCTAAAGTGTATTTGTCATTGACAAATTAAAGCTTGGTGGAACTTCTTTTAAGAAAAGAACTAGGTGACCTAGTGGAGCCGAATAGACACATGGTATTGGTGTGACAATAAGATTAGATGAGACAGGATAAGAAAGACAGAGCATCCCTCATACTGTATCATTATTCTACAATACCCCTCTAACAATACCCCAAATCTGGTTCATGATCTTGCTTTGCAAAGAAGTCCTATTTGGGTCCATATCTCAAAAGCAATATCATTATTTGTAGTTACAAAAAACACCATTAGTTGTTCTAAATTCTTTGCTTGCCTTGCCAAAATTGACATGGAATTGATGCCTATGCATGTATCTGTATTAAGGATAAATGTGTCAATTGTGTCACTACCATACTAAAAAAAAAGACCGGGAAAGGAGGGAAGAAGGGCAGATTCGTCACAGCAAGACATAAAATAACTTCCTTAACAACTAAGAAGGACAATCTCATTTCATTTGTTCATTTTCACATCCCCCAACAAAAGTTTGAGTTTTGATGGACAACATAAACAAAGCAAAATGAGTGTCACCATCCCTTTTTAAAATGGAAAACAAAGCTGAAGGCAGCACAAGAAGCAGCTAACAAATGACAAAGTAGAGATAGAGATAGAGAGAGAGAGTGAGAGACATGTATAGGTTCAGCAACACAGTGATCGGGTTCTTGAACTTGTTCACACTTTTAGCATCCATACCAATAATTGGAGCAGGTCTATGGATGGCAAGGAGCAGCACAACCTGTGAAAATTTTCTCCAAACCCCTCTTTTGGTTATAGGATTTGTGGTGCTTGTGGTATCACTAGCAGGCTTCATTGGTGCATGCTTTCATGTGGCATGTGCACTGTGGTTGTACTTGGTGGTCATGTTGTTCCTCATAGCAGCACTAATGGGTTTGACTATATTTGGTTTTGGTGTGACTAGCAAGGGTGGTGGTGTTGAAGTGCCTGGAAGGGTTTACAAGGAGTATCATCTTCAGGATTACTCACCGTGGCTGAGGAAGAGAATAGAGGATCCTCGTTATTGGAGCACTATCAGAAGCTGTATTTTGGGGTCTAAAACTTGTCAAAAGCTTGCCTCCTGGACCGTTCTTGATTACATGCAGAGGGATATGTCTCCAATACAGGTACAACTACTTATGTAGCTTGTTTCTCTTTTCAATTTTTATGCACTCTATTCATGGAAAATACATTGCAATTGAGTTAATGATGTTTTTAGTCCAAATTATGTGAAAATTTTCTGATATTAGTCTTTTGTTACTTTTGAAACTACATAGCATTTGTATTTGCGAAAATATTCAAACTAAAGTCTCCAACATTTACTTTTACTTTATAGAGACCAAAGTTTGAGTATTTCAATAAATAGGAGAGCTAAACCAATGTTTTAAAAGTAGGGGAAAAAAACCAAAATTTAGAAGTTACCAGGGACTACAAACACCACTAAAATAACACAGAACTATGAGCTATATTAGAGATTGATTTCAATATATAGAAGACTAGGGATGACTTTTCTTTTCCTTCTTTATGATGGATTTTGCATGCTAAACCTCTCACTTGATTGCAAGCATTAATTTTCAATTCAACAAAATAGCCAAAAAAGCCTTTTTTTCTTTTCAGATGGATCATTGCTAAGTCATAGTTGTATTTTGGGTTATGCAGTCTGGATGTTGTAAGCCACCAACTGCTTGCACTTACAACCCGACAGCAACGATGATGACACAAGACCCTGATTGCTACAGGTGGAACAATGCCCCCAATTTGCTCTGCTATGAGTGTGATTCTTGCAAAGCTGGTGTGCTTGAAGACATAAGAGGGAATTGGCACAAGCTCTCAGTTCTCACTGTCACCATGCTTGTGCTTCTCATAGGAATTTATTCCATTGGGTGTTGTGCTTTCAGAAACACAAAAAGAGCTGAAACGGATTACCCCTATGGTGAAAACAGGATGACCAAAGTCCGACCCAGATGGGATTACCATTGGTGAGTCCACAAGTATCCACACAATTTAATCACATGTTATTAACTCATAATCATGTCATTGGAAATTCAAAACTCATAATCATCTTAAAAGTCATATGCATAGTAACTTATGATGGAAAGGTAGTCTAAAACTGTCTTATAAGATTACTGCTATAAGTACATGGTAGATTTTATTGATTGTTATAAGTACTACCTAAAATACCATAAGAAAGTTTTTTGTATACATTAAAACCTATTTCAGATTCTTTAATTTAAAGTCTTTTTGCTTTATGTTAGAAAACAAAAAAGTTCTTAGCTTTGGAATACCCAATATTACTTTTATTGCTTGGAAGTGTGGGAATTTTAAACAAATCTGAATGGTAATAATTTCAGCACAACCTTTGAACATGACCAATTTAGCTACTATGTAATGCTTTTTGGTGTGCTTTTTTCCATAGGTGGAGGTGGTTACATGACAGGAGAGAACAACTTTATTAGAAGAGAAGCTCTAACTATCATCCATTCATCCATGTTTGGGTGCTTCATTCCACAGTGGGACAATTCACTAGTTTCTCAGTGTATGGTACAGAAGGCCTCAAGGCCTTTTGTTTCTACCACCTTTCCAAAATGGCTGCTTTTGTATGTATAAAGCATAATTTTGCTTTTTTGTATCATTACTTTATTTTGCCTTTTCTCATTAGTGGATGATGGTTTTTGATTTTAATGCATTAACTATGTGCAATGGGGTTGGATAGAATAGAATAAGCACCCTAATCCCACTTGCTTTTCTGTTCTTACACAACTGTCCAAAAAGTAAAAATAATGGAAGATGGAATAATAGAATAAGTTCCAATGTAAGGTTTTGATGGCGTGTTTGATCGAAATGGAACATCTATATTCCATCTTAGAACGGAATTAAACCAGAAAAATGCTTAACTTGATTTGATTTGAAAGAGTTAAACCACTAAAACGAACCAGAATATTTCTATTATACAAAACAAAACAGTACAAATTATCCTGTTTTCATAATATAACTGACCGAGACAATAATTAAGATTATAATGTTGCGTTTCATTTTGTATGTGTCAACACTACCTAAAGATTTTAGACTTTAATTAAAATATATTAACTTTAACTGTGTAATTTTTGGCACTGTTATTGGATCATGAATTATGATGAGATAATTATTTTAAAAATAATAATTAAGTAAATTTTTAGTTAGTTAATAATGTAACCAAAATTATACTATGTTACAATTAAATCAAAAGTTTAATTAAATACTGAAACATCAATTAGAAAAACTGCCAAAAAGTTTAATGAAATTCCAGATTGCCATCACTTGTCCTGTCACTAACTCCAGGGGCCCAAACTCTTCTTTAATAGGTCAATTATAGGGTGATATCAAGAGATTTCTTTTTATACCCTAGTACTTTCCTTCTGCATCTTCATAAATATAAATATATCTACTTTGTCATTTTGGTTTAAGTTTCTTTTTTGGATTTTGGAATCTAGAAACTTTTTAACTTGTGTAATTTTGAAGTTAAAAGTGTTTTAAGAGATTATACAATAAGTCATTTACTGTAAAAAAAAAGTTTTTGACTGTATAATTTGAAATGTATTTTTGAATTTTAAATTGGATAATTAAGTTATTTTTACTTTTGGATCGCCATCTAGAAATCATTTTTATCAAATCTAAAAGTCATAACAGCAACATAAAAGGAGATGATAGAGATTAAAGATATTTTTATTATGGAGGTGCAAAAAGAAACCATGGAAGTACAGATATTAATGAAGATTTAGAGATCTGTTTGTTTGTTATATTTGGCCCAATGAATAAGGTAATTGATTTTAGGGCTGACTTTTTAATAATAAAGCTTAAATTTATTTTAATTATGAATAGTTTCAATTTTTATTCACACTCATCAAAATTTCAAATTAAGTACCTTATTTCAAAATTTCTTCTAACTGAAATAAGTTATATATTATTAATTTATATAGATTCGTAAATACATAAAATAGTTAAAGAAAAAAAAATATTTTAAGTGTATTTATTTGAATTTACACAAATCAATAAAGAAGAAGTGGTTGGAAGAAAAAGCTCCAGTTATCTGCTTTCACCATTCCCTTCATCATCTTTTTTCTATTTGGTTGGTGGTAGATGCGTGTACAAATGTACGGGAATTTAATATGATTGTGATACTTCAATATTTTTTAATTATTGTTTATTAGTTCCCTCTAAAATTGGTTTTTAGTTCTTTAAGTTTTTTGGTGTAAATACTGCACTTACTTGTTGTAGTTCTTGACATATTTTTTTTTTTAATTTGAGCATTAGCAATTTCTTTTACTTTAATCAATTAAATATTTTTATTAGAGTATCTTTTTTATTTTTTAATTGATTTTATTATTTATTTATCAATTATCTTAAAATATCGATTATCCTATTCAAATCATTAAAAAATTATATATATTAATAAGTCATTATACGATTTACAAAATATCTATTGTTACAGTAAAAAATAAATCAAGGAAAGAAAAGGAAAAATAATAATATTTTAAGGGTAAATTAAAAAAATATAATATTAAGAATAAAACATAAATAATTTTTTTCAAATATTTAATAAAAAATTATAATTTATTAGATATTTAATTTAGAAAAATAATTTATCGGGTACTTAAAATAAAAATGAATATTATATTGAAAACCTAAAACCTATTTTAAGTATTTTAAAATATCTATAAGTAAAAGAGTAATTCCCACTCTCCTTTCTCCTAATGTAATATATTGGCATGTTAATTGTTAAAGATTTGTTTGAATAACTTTCTTTAGAAATAGTAAGAGAATCAGAATCTAAGTGCAGGTTATAATTCAATAAGGGAAAAATACATTTTCCATGTAAATAGGCTACCAAATTTATTTGAATAAAATATGATTGGTCTTCATGCAATAATTAAATTCGTTTAGGCTTTAGTCACACCCAATAATTGTGCTGTTAGAGGTTGACATGATAGTTTCAAGTGAAAAAATATTACTAACATATTTTATTTCATATAATAGGAATAGTTTATTTTTCATTCTTAATTTAGCTACGAAAAAAATGATTAATTTAAAAGAAGAAGCGTTTAAAAACATTAATGAAATACCATAAAAGTCACTTGATTAATTGTACTTGCACATATAAATAACATAACATGTCATTTATCTTTACCAGGTAACAATATAACATGTCATTTACCTTTATCTCCTAACAATGTAGCATGTTGCTTACTTTTATAATATAACACTTAAATAACTAGTTAACGCGTGAGAAAACATAAACAAAACTACACATGCTAGTATTTAAACCAATAGATTTTTTACAATTATAATAAACTTGAAAACGATCAAGTATAGGAAAAAGATATATAACAAACTTGTTACTAATATCCATATTTTGTAACGGTTTCATGACACAATTAATGGATATGACTAAAATATAAATAAAAATATAACTTGTTGAACCAAAACCAAACATTTTTTTTTTACTAAAATAGAAAATTATTCATTTATGTTCATAAAAAGATATTTTATCCAATTCAATAAACATGTAGTATAAAAATTCAAGCAAAATATTTTATATAATAGAGAATATAGTTTTGTAAAAAAATATCAATTTTAAAGTTCTCAAGTTACAAATAAAAATCACCACTTTTACCTATCTTTCATGAATTATTAAAAAAATTTGGTATTTCTATTAACCACATTTAAAAAAAAAAGATCTTGCTAATTATACTCTAAAAAAGGAAATTATAATAAGTTATATTACTGATTAAAATTTAAGATAATACTAACCAATAAACATTAAAGAATAATTTATTTTAAAAATTTTGAAAAAGAAGAAAGAAATCTATATCAGAATAGACTGTAATTCAAACAATACATTCTATTACAAATTTGATATCTAATTTTCTGTTATAATATCTACATATTAATACACGTGGTTTAACTGGTACTCTTCACACTAAAAATATAAAAAAAATTACAATGACGAGAACAAAGACTATAAAAAATATGAAAAAAATATTTAAATTAACAAAATTTAAGTTTTCAATTATATAAAATATATTTTTAAATTTGATCTTTAATATAAAATATTTAATTAGAAAATCGTATTGAAATTAATCTCAAAATTAAATATGATACATCTCACAATTCAAAACTCAATCAGAGTAGTAGAAGTAAATGTACTTCATTCTTAAAGTTACTACACATGTTTAATGTTTACGGTAGATAAGGTAAAGTGTAAGTTATATCAGGCAGAAGTTTTAGGAAAAATATGACAATTTTAAGAGTTAGGGTTTTTTTATCTTGAGTCTTTTCTTGTTTGTATTCGTCTTAGTAGAAATGTAGTGATCTTTTTTGGGTGATCACATTTGTTTTTATTATGTTCCTTTTGTGGTGGATTACGGTTCTTCTCGTGATTTGTTCTTTCTTGCAAAATAACGTACAATTTATAGGATTCCTAATCTCCTAAGGTGCCTCGATGATCAAGATATGAAACAAATTGGGAAGACTTCTTTTGCGTCTGCTGTGTATAAGAAGACGTTTGCTCAGGCTTTGAATAACGCTTACAACATCTCCTTTGTCGCAGTTGCCCTCTTGTTGCCTCAAAGGAGATCTTGTCTTTATGCAGATCCAAGAAGAAGCGTATCTAACGGGGTTTGAAGTGCGTAAGAATCACTTGCATGGTAAGATCGTGCTTGCCAAAAGAGACCAAAAGAGACAAGCCTATAACACACCTGGACATGTAAGGAAGTTAGACATTGCTTGAAAATCCCTTGGTTCTTGGAAGGCTATTCCTCTTGGCAAGGGATTTATGAATTTTTGTTCACCTCTTTGGAAGACACAAGCTACGTGTTGGCGGTTGGATCTTGGAATTTCTCTCTAGGATTTTTTACAGGTCTATGTCTAGATTAAGGAATTTGTTTGAGCAACTATGAAGCTTATTAATGTTGAAATAATAAGGCAAAGAGAAATATTGAAATGAGAGTGATATTATTCAATGTTTACTATTGACCTTATATAAGCTAATAATTCAAATATATGCCACTCACTTTCTCCACATATTTCTCT
>Ga0099824_1007896_pt1 | contig 13846 bp, 9 predicted proteins | sample SiratrowhiteBW_FD_76837 | JGI IMG/M metagenome (GOLD analysis project Ga0099824, IMG submission 76837) | Root nodule microbial communities of legume samples collected from California, USA - Siratro white BW | ecosystem: Host-associated > Plants > Roots > Nodule | place: USA: California... | reverse complement strand
TTTTTTTTTTTTTTTTAACAAGCAGAAAAACCAAAAAAAAAAAAAAAAAAAGAGAGGAATTGGAGGTGCCTGTTTTTTTTTTTTTTTTTTTTTTTTATGTTAATTTTTTATATATTGAAAATTATTGTTTTCTTAACATTTTATCACTTTCAATCATTTTATTTTTATTTTTTAAATTGTATTTTAATGTCTTTTTAAAATTATGAACTGTTAAAATATTTTTAGAATTATCTGTCTTAAATTTAAAATATAATTACTATTTTTAAAAAATTTGATTTTTGTGAATTTTAATAATATTTATTAATATAAATTACAATTATACAAAATAAATATTTGTGCTGTGCGTTCCCGATTTGCAGATTCTAAAATACTAATTACAAAAATAAAATTATTTTGAGAGAAAAGTAATAATGAAATATATTGATTTTGTACAAAATGATGAATTCTGATCTAATTTCTATTTACGATAATATTTAAATTTAATAATAAAACATAAATTATTTTTTTACAAGAAATATAAGTGGAAATAAAAAAAAAGACATGGAAAAAATAATATTACAATAAATATTAATTTTGGAGTATAATTATTTTTTATAATATTCTTTGTGAAACTATTTCATTTATTATAATCTTTAAATGTAGTAATTAATTTATATAAAATTGTTCTGTCCTAATAACTAATTTCAAATTTCAACTTAGTTGTGTAGAATATTTATAACAATTTTATTATATTCGAAAGATTAGAGTTTTATTAAAGTTTATCTTCTGAAAAGCAAACATATGTTCTCTAAAATAACCATTTACCTGTGGTTACTTTGGAAAAGTTTAACAGTTTAAGAAAGAGTGATAAAATCAATAATATGAGATGAAAGATAATATACAGTTTACAAGTTTTTTAAAAATTAAATTAATATATAATAAGAATTTCAGAAGAGTGTTTTAAATTTTGAACTTTTATATTAACCTTTGTCATATCTATAATCACCATAATACAAGACAACTCTCTCTATATATTTTTCGAGTATCATCAATGTTTATTTCACACCCCTTAAGTACATAATATAAGACTTCTATCGATTTGCATCACTAAATACTTTAATGAACATGATTTTAATTCATTACTAGAATTTGAATATCTTATAATTAATTTACCAAATTAATATTCACAACATTTCACTCATTTAGTACTTCTGTCATAATTACTAGTTTTAACATAATACTATAATCAACTCATTACATTAATCATATTTTATTATAATATCGTGCAATTTAAAAAAGGAAACGATGGATATTATGTCCCAAAAAATTATCTATCCAATCAAATCTTTTCACTTTATTTATATTCATTAGTCCCAGAGATAGTTAATATTATTTTGTCTTTGCTTAAATAAAAAATTGTTAACAATCTCATATGACACACATAAGAACTTGATTCATTAATTTCTTTTAGATTGAGTTAGGTTTACTTTTGACTATATCTTAGTATGTGACTTTGGAAAGAAAAAAATATAAAAAAAATCTAAACAAACAGAAATAAAATAAAATAAAATAAAAGGATTAAAGTTTTAGAACTGAAATAATTTTAAATAAATAAAGTATGAAAAGTTTATATATATATATAACTCAAAGCATATTATCATTTTTCATTAACTTACTGTATATCTTGCAATACTTATAAAAATCTTGTGATACTTATGAAAACGGGTCGTTTACAGACATTAAGTTTTCTTTTTCTTATAATTAATAGTAGAATGTATTACGAATTTTATGTATGAAAATAAGAGGAGTTATTAAAAGAGGAAAAAAACATACAAAACTATAATTACTAAGTGTATAGTTATTGTTAATTTAAATTAAAATACCTACGCATTTAACTTAACTAATTAAAAGAGGAAAGTAATTTGCTTTATATAGACTTAAATGATTTGTTTTTGTAAGGGTTGCAACAAGATTATGTTTTTTGTGACCCCACCTTAATCTAACATTAAAAATTGCTAAACAAAAACACACATTAATAAATTCATATATAAATTTTTAACAGCTGTGTAGTTAAAAAGTCTTGGATGAAAAAAAAAAAAAAAAAGGGAAAAAAGTGAAAATTAAATTAAATAATTGAAAAAAGCATAGTGTGTGCACCTAATATACAATTGCTGAGTCTTATTCTGTTCCACCCAATACTTTGGCAGAACTCAAATCCTAGCCTCAAACTAGCCACACAATAAATTGGAGATGACAGCTCACTGTGCCTACGCCTTTTTCTCTTTTCTCTTTTGGCATCAAAGTAATGAAGTTTTTATATAATATATAAGGTATACAAACAAAAATGTTCTTGTCTTAAAGTCTTCTAGTTAGGAATAGAACTAAGAGCTTGTTAATCACCACCCTTTTCCTTTAATCAATCAACACAAATTCTCAAAACAACTGTGTATTTCACAAACTATTAAACTGGACAACATCTTCAATATAATAATCATAATATTATAATCAATTTTGAATTCAGAATAAAAGTAAAATAATACAAAAGTTATTTAGGTTTATAAATATATACATATGAATGTTAAAATAAAACTTTATACAGCACTGATTTTTCAAATAATAAAACTAAATAAATAATATAACTTAAACTTTTTTTTAGTATTTCAATAAGTAGGTTTTTCAAAACAAAAATAACATTTTGTCTCGATTTCACTTGATAAAAATAAATTTGTTGAAAGAAATTCAACATGTTTGATATGTGTATATTTGGCTAAGTGAAATTCATGCAATTGAATATTTATGCCCACTGTTTGTAATATGCTAATCAAATTTATGAAAAAAAATATATATGCAAAATTTAATATTTCCACTCTAAAATTATGAAATCATTAATTCAAAATTAAAACCAAGTTTAAAATTTTCAATTATAACACACATATATAACTAATACCATAAATCAATCATCAAATTCCCATTTCTATAAATTAATATAAATTAAATTTAAAAATTTCACATGCAAGATAAATTTTCAAATTTAAAAGGCTACAAAACAGGTCATTACATTATTCCAAAAAAAAAACCCAATATATATAATATTCTTTTAAAAAGTTAATATATTTTATATATTTTGAATAATAATTATCACTCTCAACTACAAAACTAAATTAAAAATTAAATCTATAATAACTTTTTACAAGTATGATTTCCATGTCTCGAATCTAAGAAGATAAATGCAAAATGAGATGACAAAATTATATTCTAAAATTAGGATGGAAATCTCCTCCCTCATAAAAAACAATTTTAAAATAATTTTGAGGAAAGTTGGTGGAAAAGAAAACTCTAAAAAGACCCACCACAACATTTTACTTTTATTGAAAACATAAAAACTACAATTTAAACATTTCAAAAATTAAATTTCTACTGCAAGCATCAATTGAAAAATTTTAATACCTTTTTGAATTGATCCTTAACGGTAATTTTAATTAATATAATGGTTTGGAATTTTATATATCTAATTACTTTTAAATACTGTTTTATTAATCCTATTACATACATAATATTATTGCAAATTTAAAAAATATAATATTATTCATTTATTATAACCAACCCATTGTCATTGCTCAGAAGTAAAAATAAATAAATATACATTCTCACCACCACACATATTTCATATTTACAAACATAAACAAATATAATTATTCATAAAAATAATTTTATAAAAAGAAACATAAATGCATGTTTTTTAAAATATGAAGTTTAAAAATTTGAAAACATAGAACAAAGATACGATCATTATTGCTATGATGAATCTACATTGTCATCTCCTTTCGCCTGAGCACACTATCATCACAATTATAAAAGCATGTAGGATCTCTAACAAAACCTAGGAATGGAAATATATTACTATAAAAGAATTCCATTATGTCCTCCAAATTCCAAACCTAACTATGAAACACCTTCAAATTATGCTTAAACCCAATATTTTTTCAGAAACCCAAAAACTTAAGCGTGCATTTTTTTTTTTAAATAGGAATATAGAATGAGACGTGAAAGTGTATAATCAAGAAAATGATTTTGTCGTTTTTAAAAGAGGAAATAACCTATAATGTTTTATCAATAAAACTAGTCGCATTCCTCTCTCTTTCTCTTTTTGTTTTAATTTATATGTACCCAAAACAACTCAAATCTTAAGCCGAAAACCTAAGCCTTACGTCTTCATAAATTAAAATATTTCTGAAATTAAAATTCAATCATATCCACAAATAAAAAGTTAATACAGCCTTAAATTTATTCTTAATATTATATTAATTGTAATACATGAAGTGCATTTAATTTTTTTTAAAATAACCTATTACATATAAAAATATTCACATTTAAATAATGACTATTTTTTAAAGTGATAAATATTTCCCTTACAAGAAAAATAATTATGATTATCAATTTCACTTAAAGATAAATTTTTATCAATTACTCATAGTAAATAAATGGCATTCATTTTCACAATAATTCTCTAAATTTTAATTATTTTAATTAAGATACGAGTTTATTATATAAACTGTTATATAAAAAGTATTTCAAAAACATGTGGATAAACATGGTAGTTTATTTAAAATTTAAGAGCTTTTGAATATAATACGATAAATCAAACTAATGATTGATTATATATATTTTTATTCATAATAGTAGAATTTATAATGGAATCAGAAGTGATGTCATGGATGAGAGTGGGGGAGCGGAAGAGGTCCAAAGTTAGAGAGACGTGTTATAATCTAAATCATTTGCTGTTAGCTCCTAATTTGGTGAGCCATAATCCTAATTCATATGATATTTGTTACGTTTACTAATTATGTTATGCATTAAAGCATATAACACTTTTAAGATTTCCAATTCAATGTTTTATTTCAAAATTAAACTTATAAATGAAATGATAATCACACTTTTTTTGCCAGTTTTGGATAATTTGTCTATAGGTATTCCCAAAAGGAAAAAATAAAATAAAACCAACATGAACTTTTTCATAAATTAAAATTAGCGTTAGACTGCGGATAAGTTAATTTGTTGGAATCCTTTCATCTAACTTTTTAATTTTTATTTTAAACTTATAAATAAATTAATTACATTTTTCTGTAAAGATATTTATGAAGAAAATTGTTAACATAAATATTTAATATATTTATTATTAATTAAATGTCATTGAAAATTATAAAAATAAATAGTAAAATATGTTAAAAAATGTGACAGAATTGGATCACGCTGCCAGTTCACATGCTCAACATAACACAGTCTATGGACCACAAGGTGCGACAACCATGGCACTGTCCCAAGATTGTTATCGATTTTATTTTAAACCAATAATTGTTTAATAATAATATTTAGAAATTTAAATCATACACGTCAACGTCGTAGAAAACAATCAATAACTGATTTTTTAACTTCTAACAGATATTAAATGTTTTAATGAAAATAGGAAAAAGACTTTATTGAAAGATAAATAAACAAATTTGGTCTATTTATCATAAGGTTAGAGGAGTTGCATGCTTTTCAGGATTAAAAACACCAACCGAGTGAGCCCCACATCGAATTGTCTCGTGTCTTGGAATTAACTCATACAGACACACACAAACCCTTTAAAAACCCACAAACTGCACGTTTTATTTTACGTTCATTTCTCTTTTCATGCCACTACGGTCCCAACCACTTCTCTTCGTTTAACTTCCACCATATCTCATCCCCACACTCTTCTCCCTCTTTCTTCTTCTTCTTCTTCTTCTTCTTTCTTTGCCTCAAATTCAAATCCTTCTCTTCCCCTTCCAATTCCCTCAACTTTCAAATCAACAAAATAACCGATTCCTTTCATACTAAACTGTTTCTTCATAAACACCAACCAACCAAGACTATCTAGTGCTATACTACTATCTAGCAATGTCAAAAGACCAACCAGATTGGCCAGAACCCATTGTTCGGGTTCAGTCTTTATCCCAAAGCTGCTCTGATTCAATCCCTGAGAGGTACATCAAGCCCTGTACTGATAGACCATCATACGAAAGCTCTAATTTTGATGATGCCAACAACATCCCCATCATCGACCTCGGAGGTCTAAGTGACCATCATGTCTCATCCTCAATTCTCAAGCAAATCTCCGACGCTTGCAAGGAGTGGGGCTTCTTCCAAATCACAAACCATGGTGTTAATCCCGATTTGATGGACAGGGCCAGGGAAACTTGGCGTCAATTCTTTCACTTGCCCATGGAGGTGAAGCAACAATACGCAAACTCACCGAAAACTTACGAAGGCTATGGAAGCAGACTTGGAATCGAGAAAGGTGCTATTCTTGATTGGAGTGATTACTATTATCTTCACTATCTTCCCTTGTCTCTCAAGGACTGCAACAAATGGCCTCACTTGCCTCCCCAATGCAGGTAAATTCACCATCAATATAGCAAAAAGTTGGACAAAACTTTACACACAAAATTCTGTTCTTAATAGTACGTATATGCAAGTTAAAAGATCAGTAATTATACTGAGATAAATCTCTGATTCTAATCGAAAAACAACATTAACAACATCTAGAGAACTATATGAAAGTTCTGTTTGGTTTGTGTGGTAGTAATTGACAGTGTATTGTTTTATGCAGGGAAGTGTTTGATGAGTATGGGAGAGAGTTGGTGAAGCTATGTGGGAGGTTGATGAAGGCTCTGTCGAAAAACCTTGGATTAGATGAAAAGAGTCTGCAAAATGCTTTTGGGGGGGAAGACATAGGGGCATGTCTGAGAGTGAATTTTTACCCTAAGTGTCCACGACCAGAGTTAACACTGGGTCTGTCATCACACTCAGACCCTGGAGGAATGACTATGTTGCTTCCAGATGATCAAGTTCCTGGTCTTCAAGTTCGAAAATGCGACAATTGGATTACTGTGAAGCCTGCACGCCATGCTTTCATCGTTAACATTGGTGATCAAATTCAGGTGAATAATCTTCAATCTCACTGTTTTCCCTGTTCACAAATGTTTCCTCACATTAATTCCTCACTATCTGCATAAACACATGTGAAGTTCAGTTGTTGCTTTAGTTTTTTTTTTTTTACCATCGATGTGTCCAACGTGTCCTTTAGCATCTTTCTGAACATTTTTAAGATCATTTTCCACACCACTTGTGTTAAAGGATGAAATTTAAAATGAAGAGTTTTGTTACTACACTCAAATGCGAAATGTCTAAAAACATTTCTGACTTTAATTTTTTTCAATGTATATAAAAATGTGTTTAAACGAGCATGTTGAAAATATGTTGTTAGCGTCATACTTTAAATTAGTCAATATTTTCAATAGTTTTAATTGAAAGATGACGAATTAATCTTGTTATTTTTATTTTTAAATCTTCCTAAACGGTAAAGATTTTATAGCATTAATCAGCTGAAAATATTTTAGACATTGTCTTCGAAATAATATTATGAACATCAGCGATTTTATCATGATATTAATTTATAATTGGATGACGGTATCATTACATTTTAATTAAATTGTTACTCTATTATTTACGTATTTAATTATTTTAGACGAATCGAATTCCCCAGAGTGATGTATTCTGGAATAAAACGGTTGAATGTGATTAACTTTCTTCATGTTTACGACATCTATAATATAAACTCTGAAAATTAGGCACTTACTGAAAGTGGATAAACATTTGACTCTAAAAGGTTTAAGGATAGAGTCATAGGATTTGATGTAAAAAAGATTCCTTCACAGTATCGAAGAATATATCAAAATGGCCCATTGAGCTAAAGGTAAGGAGTATGTTATTGATTGAGTTAAAGCAGAGGAAAAGAAAAGAAACATGAGAAATAAAATGAATGGACACAATATTTATAATATATATTTTTATATCACCTTTAAGTATTTAGGTTTATTTATTTTTGACATGACATATATTGTTAAATAAATCATCTTATACTACCTAGCCATAAGCTCTCGGTGAAAAAGAAATGTAGAAAAAGCTGAGTTGTGCTTTTTTTTATCTCTCTGAACTGTAAAAATTCCACTGTAATGTAACTAATAAAGTGACCAATTATATCAAACAGAGTAACCATTTACAGTCAGCATCACTAACAATTATTTATGTGTTTAACTGTTGAAGACCCCACAGGCCAATATGTTTCTTATGAAACACTGTTTCCACTCTCACTCAACTCAACAGGTGGAATATTATTTAATTTGCAAAAAGATCCAATGCTTTCCATAACAACATAAACTTAATTTTATCTTTTAAGTTGATTTTATGAGAATAAATTAAGATTAAGTTGATATATTTATGTGTATTACCAATATTTTTCATTGAAATTTTTGTACATATTTAGCTGGTTAATCACCAATGTATTGGTTAATGATGTGGCTGTTTGTGTTTACCTAGGTACTAAGCAATGCAATTTACAAGAGTGTGGAACACAGAGTGATAGTAAATTCAGATAAAGAGAGAGTTTCTCTGGCTTTTTTCTACAACCCAAAAAGTGAGATACCCATAAAACCAATAAAAGAGCTGGTAACAATGGATAAACCCTCACTTTATCCACCAATGACCTTTGATGAATATAGACTCTTCATTAGAATGAGAGGACCTCGAGGCAAATCTCAAGTTGAATCCCTCAAATCTTCACAATGATTCATGCTCTTGTACAATAATTTTATTGTTCAAATGTAATATAGCATAGTAATTAGTTACTACCATGTTTGATTTCAAATTTCAAATAAAACTTTTAAGAAATAATTTATTACTTCTCAAACACATACAAACATGCTACACCTTTTTCATGTGCAATTGATTGCAAATCTAGTAATTAGATAGGTATTTGGTATGAAATTATTGTTTTCTACTTTGGTTTACAATGATGACTAAAATTTCATGGACCATCAAGATGTGGGTTTTGTTCCCACATCCCAATGAATTATTTGTGGTGATAATTAAGCACTTTCATAATTTTAAAACACCATATATCATCATATCTAGGTTATTAAATGTAGGTAGTGATGTCTGGTTCATAAAGGCATATTTTAAATTCATGAAATACCACAGCTTCTAGTCCTTTCCATGCCAATTGTTTATGCTATTCATAAGAAATAATTAAAATTCTTGCAACAAATTGCAATATTATACGTGGAATCGAGTTAAAGTACATGCATATTTTATATTATTTGAAAATTTTTGGTTAGATCGAATATATTCTACAAGTTTGAAATTGGGTCTTAGGTTTTAAAAATTATTTATGATCCATATACATCTATTAAAATTTAAATGTACACGTGTTTGATAAGTAATTGTGGTGATATGTTATTCAATTTGACTATATAATTATATAGTAACTTGAAAATGGTATAATTAAGTTTATTGGGTAGTTTGTAAACTTTTTTTTTTCTATTTCTATACTTAGTATTTTTTAAATTATTTTTTATATATAATTTTTACTTTTAAAACACTTTTTCTAAACTTCACATTCTTATGGGTTTCATTTTATTTTTTACATCTTTTTGTTTTTTCACTCACACAGCCAGAACAAAAATATAAATGCATAATGTTTTAGAAGCAGATTCACGTGACTTTTATTTGTTTTTTTAACAATTTGTCTTAGTGTGACAGTAATGTTGTTTGTTTTCTTGTACTGTATAGACACATTCACCACCCTTAAAGAAGAATATTAACATATGACGTCGTATACCACAAGGACAAATTTATATTAAATGTTTGATATGAACTCTGATTCTTCTCAAAGCATTTAAACTACTAATTCTATAAAATCCACAAAATTTGGCTTAGTGGCAAGAGACGTATAAATAATATACAACATTTTAAATTTAGACACTGCCCTACACAAATTAGAAGTTACACTAAGAATTGTCATAAATAATTGGTGACTATTATATATTATAAGTATTTTTGGAACGAAATATTTTTAAGTATTTTTAAAATAATAAAAAAAATTATCATCAATTAAATTGTACAGAAGTTCAAATAAATGAATCTATTTATAAACTAATTATATTTTATGAAAATACTTATTTATTTCAAATTTGTATGAACAAAAATTATTTCTAATTCCAAGTAACCTTTCTTGATGAAGAATCTTATAAACCACATTCTTGAAATTTCTTAAAATCCTCAATCTTTCTTTCATTGTTTCAGAGAACAAATGTTACGTACAAGCTAACATATCTCTAAAGAAAACAACACAAGAAAGATTTATTACAATAATTTATACAAAACACAATATTTTAAATACAATATTTAAAATACTAATATTGGCAGTTTGATCTTTATCACGTGCAGGAATCATTACACCAGATGTTAATTCATTTCTTGTGTCTGACCATAAGTAAGTATTCTTTCAGCTGATAATTATTCTTAAAATTTCCTTTAACATATATTTCAATAGTCTTTTAACATTTCAATTTTAATTAATATTTTATTTAATTATTAGATAAAAACAAATGTTTTTAAGATAATTTTTGTTTTTTTTTATGACCTGGGTTTTTAACTGGGATATAATCTTTCTAAGAGAGATGTCCTTAGTTCCAAATTTTTCTATATTTATGCATTGTCATGTATTTTCGTAAAGATACATTATCATTACAATTCAAAACTAATGTATACAAAAATATGATAAATTAATAATTTAAAATATTTCTTAAAAATTAATTTACCATAAGAAACAAATACATTTATTGTCTATAAAAAATATCAATTAAATACTTAATATGAGATAACTATATAAAAATTGTGTTAACATCAACCTTAAAAGTTAAAATATGTCTTACAATATCAATCATATTCGACAATCTTTATAAAGTAAAGTAACCTCTCACACATCTATCAAATTTTAATGGTTTTTCATCATTGATTAAATGAATACAAATATTCCTGATAATTTTATCAAAATAATTTGAGTTTTCATTGAAATTTAAATAACTCGGTCAAATTTCTTAATTTAATATTTACACTTTACATTGTCAACTTAAGATATTTTTAGTGTAAGAAAATGGATTAAGATCATAAGCTTAAACGATTAAGGTCATAAACTTAAAATATGAATTTTATAAGACACTTTGTTAACGAATGTTAAGGTAATATAAAATCTAAACTTTGAATCTTATTTAAAACTCATAGTTATAAAAAAATCATTTAAGTTTCGAGAAGTTAAAGTGTAAATAAAAATTAATTAAATGTGGATGTTATAAGACTTTTATATTAAAATAAAATAAAAATTGTAAGAATGTGTTCGAAATGGTTTGAGAGAATGAGATCCATGTAAAATAAATAAAATTTATAATATAACAATAGTGCCTCCTTAATAACTATTAACTTTTCACATCATGTTATAACGAGCTTGCCTCAATAAATAATTTCTAAACACGAACAATATATAAAATAATAAATTTATTTTAATGATAATAATAATAAAAATAATTTTGAATTGAACCTAAATCAAAGTGTTTTTTAGTTTTTCTTGTCATGAATTAATGAAGCAGTTAGATTTACCACATGTCTTTATCTTGAGTGAGGTAAACACTTACTAGATCATGCTTACTTCTGCCTTTATCAAAATTTATATATTTCTAACCTTTCTCAACTCAAACTCATAATAAATCATATTAATTTACGGCCTTAAACTCACCTTCTTCAATACAAATTTTCTCTCTATATATATAATATATATTTTATCTTAATAATAATAAATAAATGAACAATCATTGTGAAACCTTTGACTAACCATTATTTTATGCCATTATGTAAAAGATATTATGTTATGTGTGATCCTTTCATAAACAAATGGACCAGACATATTGATATGGCAACCTAGCTCCAGCTCCCATTAGTTAAAATTAAAATAAAAGCTTTCATAAACACTGGAAGCGTCCAAATTTAGAATTCTCTACTCATTAAAAACATCCCTGTTCATTTAAAAATAATTACCATTTTAAATTATATAAATGTTTTTAAAAAATCATTAGATATTCTTAATTGTCATGTGCTTAATTGAAACTGGACATAAACTAATATAAAACGTTTTATTTTATGACTCACATTATGTACATGATGGGGCAGTTTTGTTAATGTTGAATTTGAATGTGTCAAAATTCAATTGGCAGTTAGCAACACAATATAAAATAATATTCACTAATGGTGGAAGCAGTTGTTGATGTGGGTAGCCTTTCTTTGTCTTTAATTGTTTTTAATGATAAAAATAACCTACCTTTCATTTTCTTTAAACTGTGTCCTACTACAACATTGTCTGATTAGGTTCCTTTTTGTAATTTTCTTAACATTAGGTTAATAAATTCATATTTTTTTATTAATTTTTATAACCTTTTCAATTACAAGCTGTCAAAATTTACACACTTGTTAATACTAATTACAAACTTATAGAAATTATAAAACATAATAAAACGTATTAAATAATGTTAGGAGAAAAACACTTACATTTCCTCACCATTAAGATCGATAATCTAGGGTCCATTTTAACTCCTCAAACATATAATTCAAAACTTTGGTAATCAAAGCTCCTATTAAATATCCATCATAATTATTGTCAAAGAAACACAATTTCTTTATTTTTATTTTCCTCTTCCTATGTGGGTGGGTGTTGAACTTGTTAGAACATGAATAAATAGATCATTAAAAACTGAGACTAATTTATCATTATAGGAACATAGTTGTTAAAGTTACCCTACAATTCTCAAACTTATCACAAATATTAATTATTTTGGTGCTGAGTTTGACTCAAGCCTTATCTCGATTTTAATACACTTCTTCCTATTTTGTCTCCTTCACTAAATAAGAAACCAAAGAGATATAGTATCATGTCCTGAATAAAAAAAATTATTGAAAAGTTGTGATCTTCCTAAATTTAACAAAGTTTGTTCCAGCAATTTAGCAAATAGCTTTTAAAGTCCACAAATGAGGTCATTTAGTAAGATTATTATTGAGTAGTTCTTCATATACTAATTATTAAGAAATTAAGTGTAAATTTGAGTCACTGATATAATAAAATTAAATAACATATAAAAAAATATCAACAAAATTATTATCTTAATATATATATATATATATATATATATATTATTTTTCATATTCTCTTATAAAAATTTTGCTTTAAGTTATACACTTAAAAATGATGACAATCTAACTCATAATGTATGAAGGTTTTACTTCACTAAATTTTTTACAGTTTGAATCAAATTATATATTTTGCTAACTAAAATTGAAATCTACCAATAATATTTTTTTTACTTAACTAAAATGTCGAGGATTATAAAGAATAAAATAAACAAATTATTTGACATAATACTTAAAATCTCTAAAAATATCAATATTATTTTAAAATAAAAAATAAATTATATCACGAATTAACTTACACTTTCCTAAATCCAAGCTAATACAACTGTATTTTTACAATATCTAATGCACAATTAAGGCAAACTTTTCTTTAATATATGTGTGGTAAATATAATTTTATTTATTATAAACAAAAATGATAGACGAACTTATATTTTGCTATATTATTTATTAAAATAATAATAATAATAATAATAATAATAATAATAAATGTTAATGTCCAAACTTTATTTATGAATAGAAATTTTAAAGTATAGTGTTTTGCAGTCATTGAATAAAATGTCCCATTACATGTAATGTCTTATAAAATTTAAATATAGTAATGCATTATTTAGTTCATTATAAGTGTTTTTTTTTTAAGTTTTCTAAGATTTCTTTCTCGACATACAATGTTAGAAGTGGAATCATAGTAAAAAAAAAAAAAAAAACAATATAAAAGGAAATTTATCTTAATAAAAATATAAAAAAAAATTAATACATCCAACACAAAATT
>Ga0099824_1007895_pt1 | contig 13846 bp, 3 predicted proteins | sample SiratrowhiteBW_FD_76837 | JGI IMG/M metagenome (GOLD analysis project Ga0099824, IMG submission 76837) | Root nodule microbial communities of legume samples collected from California, USA - Siratro white BW | ecosystem: Host-associated > Plants > Roots > Nodule | place: USA: California... | reverse complement strand
TTTTTTTTTTTTTTTTTTTTTTTTTTTGAAAAAATCCCTAAAATCCGTGGGTTGGGTGCTTTTGAGGTTGTGTGAAATGAGTATGCATGGATTAGATGGAGAGATGTAATGACCCTCGAACTGTTTTAGAATTTTATACATGTAATAATGAGAATTAAATTAAGAAGATTTTTAATTTATTTTTTAACACATGACATTTAAGTTTAACAAATATTAAAATATAAATTAAATATGAAAAATAGATTAATAAAATGTATACAGAAAAAAAAATAGATATTTTGTGTATTTCCCATCACACGTTCAGATTATTGTCTTTCAGTAAAACACGACTTCGTTTCCTTGTATTTATCATTAATACGTTTTGTTCCTAAAGAAAAAGAAAAGGAAATAAAACACAAAATTATTGTTTCTATTTAATTCTCACTTATTTTCTTTCATTTCTGATAAAAAAAAGTAACTCTTTTTTAATTACTTGAGAGTGAAATGTTATAGTATAAATTTTTGATAGACGAACTTTCAGTATTTTTAGGGAAAATTAATTATTTATTTTAATATTTGATGATTGTTTGGAATATGAGAATTTAAATAGTTATATCTTATTTTTTTGTTTTTAAAATTTAAAAAGTTTAAGTGTTCTTATTTTTTTAAAAATTATTTTTGTACGTAAATTTCTCTTAAAAACATAAAATGAAATGTTAACTGATATATGCTTTTTTATAATTATTTTTTTATTGTGACTTATTTGTCCAAGGTTTTTTTTTTAATAGTTACGTATTTCAAAAATTCTTATTCATTGACGAATTCAAAAATTTGAAAATTTTGAAGAAACGAAAGATAATTATGTCTAATTGTTTTTATAATTATAGTTATATTAATTTATATACTCATTTTTATTATATAATATATATATATATATATATATATATATATTTAAATATATTAATTTGACTCTTTAAGATTATTGGTCAAAAATTTGTTAATGAAGACGATGATAAGTGAAGATAGAAATTTTGAGTTATTAGTACGGTTTCTAAAATTGCCAGGCGAATGGGGCCATTTCTTCATGCACCCCCATCATTTCAACTTAGACCCCATGGGATGACGAAATGACCATTTTTTTCCTTATTGAAAATACATTTTAAAATTTGCACTTCAAATATATTTTTAAATCTGGAATTTCACTTTTAACTATACAATAATGTATTTTCAATCCAAAAATACATTATGGGATGTACTTTTAGATCCGGAATGTAATTTTGGATATGAAATATATTTTTTGCATCTAAAAATTGATATTAGTAGTTAAAGTCTTTATTGCTGTATTAAATAGTGAGACTACATGTTGTTTGTAAAGATATTAGTGGAGATTGCGAAGGATTGAGATTGCGAAGGATTGAGAATCGACACGCTCGCACTGTTTGAGTAATAATTGAATTGAGAAATCGTGGTTGAGTTGCTAAGCAATTTTGAAGAATTTGACTATATGTTCTTTGTTTTCCAATGTCATTGTTTTTTTAGCACTTTGTATTTGTCACTTTTCATGACGAAATCTACTACTTTCTAGACTAACTCAAAATTTGAGTGGATTTAATGGTGAATGAAATTAGTTGAGCAAAACTAAATTGTAATAAATCAAGGAATATAGGAATTAAATATCATGGTAATGTGTGATTTTTTTAAAATTGAAAGGAAATAAGGAAAGTGTGTTGTGTAATGAACAATAATAAGCACAAATAGAAATTGAAGCAAGTATATATGTTTATATCTAAAATCTTTTATGAAAAACTCAACGAAAATAGGTTTATATATTAAACTTTTAATATAAAAAATTGCACAATTCAAAATATAAATTTATATTCTGTAATATATATATACAGTAAAATACAAATTTATATTATGAAATATGAAATTCAAAATACAAATTTATAATTCAGAACGAACCATCCAGAACTTAAAGAAATGAATAATCCAGAACTCAAAGTTCAAAATATGAAAACAAAAGAATAAATTTAAAATATTCAAACTTATGGGGGTACACGTTGAAATCATAGAAGTGCAGAAAGAAATAACAAGGAATGGGCGTGGATGGATACCCACTCTGTGATTGGGTTCTAAAGAGAGGGAGAGAAGAGGCCATTAAACATTAATAATAAAATGTGGTTGGATCTTATTATCATAATGATGATGAGTTTATTATTGAAAATTAATATTTTATTACATTAAATGTGGGTCTAACTCTACATCCGAACATATTCTAAGAACTCTACTATTAGGTATTAAATTAACAAGTAAAACAAATAAAAAATGATTAGATTTTGGAATCATAGCACATGATACAGTAGAAGTGAGGGATATTATTATGGCACAAATGGACTTATCCAAACGCAAATGTAGGCCAGAGACACAAACTACGATGAAACCGATAAGATATTTCCACCACGGATTACACAATTATTCAGTTACACAGTAAATGGATACGGTTCCATTAAAGAAGACGACTGAGTTGGATTTTGTCCTCGGCTCAAATGAATTAAATAAAAGAATAATTCCCCCAAGAATATGCATTGGAATGCTGTGAATAAAAGTAAAATTTATTTGTCTTCATATATGTATTTTCAGATTGTTATATCGTGTTAATTACTTTTCTAACAATGATATGGATATGCATGTATTGATTTAGAGCTTAGGCTAACAAGACAAGAATGCTGGTCACCTTTTCCAGTAGGATAATACGTTTCTGTATTTGAAATGTATTTGCAGAAATCCGCGACCATGTTGCTTTCTTCTTTTTACCTTTGAAGGATACATTTTATCACATACTACTTACTAGCTAATTAACTTTATTTCATTATTTTGATTTCAATTACTAAGTAAGAAGAATCTTGAATATCTTTTCTAGAAGTGGAGGAAAGCCAAACTTTCATACCAACCATCATGTTTTGCTGAAAAGTGTTGTGCACAAACTGGTTTTTCCCAATACGTGTGACAGGCACATCCAAAGCTTCAATCATCATGCTAAATATGAATTAATTCCAGCCACAAAAAATTATAACCGTGGAAAGTGAATTAAGGTTCTAAATTGCAGATGCCGTGAAAAATTGGTATGAATGCGGTTGACATGGTGAGGATTCACTTGCTTAAGAATTCAAAGTCATCATAACTGTTGGGAAATGAAGAGCTCATTGAGTTTTATTATACCATATCAGACATGACATTTTACAATTAACAAACATTTCCTCTCACATATATAACCTAAAAACAGACACTATAAAAACCTTAAAACCAAATTTAGGTTTAAAATTTTGATCCTACTTCAAGTAATCAAGTTATTAGTGTAACTATTGACACGTACGTCAATGATTAATTGCCAGAAAAAACCAACCATTCATGAGATTTAAATCTAAAATCTACCATAAAACAATGGAGTTGAAGTAATGGGACTCACAAGATTTGGAATGCGACTGTGATTTATAAACTCTGAATAGCCAATCGTCCACTTTCCTCCTACCCCACGGAACTAAACTTCTACAACTACTCTATCAATGGAATTTAGTTTCGTAATCGTTCCAAATCCGCCATCCATTTTATCAACATGTTAGGAATAATTTATACGGTTAGTTGGTTATGGATTTGACGGTTTTTATATACGCGTTAGACGTTCGTACTGTTCATAATTATCAATGATACAACGTAAGTAATTGACTGAACAATATAGTATTTAAAGTGTACAAAGTTTAGGAACAAGTTAATTAATATTTTTAACAACGCACTATAATCTTCAAACAGAAACTTATTTCTTTTGATTAAATTGTCCAAATTTATCGTGTTTATGCCGATCAATTATTTTGATATGGAATTAAGGTTGATAAGATTGGATGGACAGATCGAAGAGGACAAGAGGCCTAGGAGTAATAATTGGACTTACTTTAGATTTTAAAGATCAAAATTCAATAAAAAGCTTATTATAAATGTGTATAATGGGTTATTATTGCTTTGAGTAGGTAAGGAGGGCACCAAGGGTGAAAACTAGGAGGCAGAGTAGGTGAGGTCTGAACTGATGGAGCATTATAAATTGATTACTGAGTATCACCTTTTCCAACTTTATAATTTAGTTTTAACCAGCCATGATTGAAAGTTATTACACTGATTGTAATTAATTTCTGTGCTATTTTGTAATTATAGAAAATAAAATAACTCCTTAACTAACTATTATAGTATTATAATGTGGTAACATATAGTTTAAAATTCGAATAATACTTCGCTAGTGAGTACTACGAAGGAAAAACCTACTAAAAGTAAGGAAAATTGAGTTATCATACTTAGTAGGGTCCAAGTACAAGATTTATCCAATCAAATATACCGCACAACTTAGTTATAAAGATGATAAAATGATTTCATTCGATTCATTTAAGTCTTTTTACTTATGAAATGCTAGAAATAGTCAGGGGTATTTGTAATACTTAAATAGTGTTTTCCTGTTTTAATAAAATATATATACATATTAGTATCTCATTTACACCTTTTTAGGTTAGGTATTCATCATTATAAAACCATAAATGGAGAGCATATATCATCCAAATATTTTATGTATGATAACATGCATCTATTCCTATAAAATTGTTTGTTCATTGTAATTAAGATCACAAAAATATAAATATATAATAAGTGAATTAATTAATTAATTGAGTATATAATAGACAACCTATAATGATTTCAAGTTAAGTCTATCAAAATAGAAAAATCAATAATATATGTGTTAAAAAAAATTAAGAAAAAAAATATCAAAAAAATCTTATAATAATGAGATATCAGTTATCTTTATAGATATTGAATTTATAGGACTTATTTCTTATATCTTATTTAACTTTTTTATTTTATTATTTATTATAAAACTAAATTTACACTTGAATTCTTAAAATTCTCTCCCTTAAATGAGAGTTCTTTTAAACATTAAAATAAAATTACTTTCATTAAAACTTGTATCTTTATAAAATTAAACAAATTATATCCAATACTCAAAACACAGGTGAATACAAAACTAAAGTGATTTAACTCAATTCACTTATGAAATCGATAGTCCTAGTCCTAAATTGTTAAATTGAATTTTATATATTCTACCAATTTTCAAATTCATTTTTATACTATTTTGTTTACATCACCCCCTTTTAATATAATAATCATTCAAAGTGAATTTGATTAATAAAAAAGTTATACTCAAGCATACACTTCTCAATTATACAAGTAATTCCATGAAAATTAGATTATTAATTATCTATAATCCTCAATACCATCAAAACAAATAATCCTAATATTTTTTTGTTCACTCAATAAAATCAATCCTAGGATAGAAAGTTGAAAGTGCATTAAATTTTAAGAAGTTTATATAAACTTGTGAAATCTTAAAAAATCACAAAAAGAGTAAAAAGAAAACAAGACAAAAATTTTCGAATAAAATAACACATACTATCTAAGCAAAGATTGACAAATAGATTTTAGAGGAGAAAATATAAGGAGAATGAGACTTAGATGACTAACTCACCACATTAATATTGTGGTAGTCCATTGAATTACTAGTTTTTAAATATATATATATTTATTTATTTATTTAAATGATTATTTAATATTTTTATTCAGATAAATTAAAAAATAACTACTTTTTAAAGTTATTTTACTCACTTATATTTATATTTAGTAATTGAAAATTTTAAAAATTTAATTTGTAGGTATTCATGTTTAAATTACAATATTATTGTTTTTTAAATAATGTAGTACAAAAATTATAATCTTTTAAATTGAATTTATTTTAATTTTAATAATCAATATATTTTATATATATAATAAAAAATTCAAAAAAACCGGTCAACGGGCTAGGTGAAGCAGGTCAACATGGTTTGAAGATAATGTATTACCAGGCCTCGTGGATGACGTTTAAGGGGACCCACCCGTTTATTGTAGTCAAAATACTCTTATTTAATATATAAAAGTCAGTGTTTATTAAAATGCTTTTTTAAGTGTAATATTTATTCTAAAAATCAAATCTAATTATTTCAAACAAGAGCACATATAAAAATGAATAAAATTTGGAAAAAAATGAATAAAATTAAAAAATTGCAGTATAAATAATTTTAAGACAGAAAAAGTATTCAAGTAGTGGCCTTCGATTTCTACCCAGGATATATATAGCATTTAAGATTCCTTTCTCTTTTGTGCTCACTTTTTCTCTTTTTGAAATATAAAAGATAGGTAAAGCTTCTCAATAACTCCTGATGCAGAAAACAAACTCTTTTTTTTTTTATATAGAAATATTATGATACTGTAACATTTAAGGGCCACTTTGTTTTATATCAAAACTTAATTTTGTATATTATGTACATGTGTTTAATTTAAAACCTGTGGTGGAATTAATTCGGGTACAATTTTTCAATTATATTCCAAAAGAGTATGAAAATAATTTTAACAGGCAGAATTTTTTCTTAGAGAAAAGTGTAATTTATATTAGTATTGTTTAAAATAGAGAAAAAAATTATTATTGAAATGTTAGCCTCGTACCTGGACACTATGAAAATGATATCTAGTTTGCACGATTTCTTCTTCAATGTTGAAATCAAATTAATGTTGATATTCTATGTACGTATCTGGTATAATCTCTTTGTATTTGTATTGTTTTAGAAAAAAAATAAAATAATTAATTAAAAAATAAAAAATTTAGTTATAAATAATTATTTCCAGTTATTTACAATTAATTATTTCAATTTTTTTTAGGAATGAAAAATACAACAAAGAAAGTGGTACATCCAATTTCAATAAAGATAATTGAAAATCATGCATTACCATGTTAACACAAAAATAAATATTATCTTTGTTGTCTTCATAATGAAAACGTTTGCGGCTGATACAATTTACCTATTTCGATAATAATTTTTTTTTTCATTTTAGATATCACTAATACAAATTACACCGTTATAAAAAAAATCAAAAAACACACTTGTTTTAATGAATATGAAACATTGGAAAATGTTGATGAGTTACTAATAATGCAAACATCCAAAAGCCTAAACCTAGCAAACAGAAAAAAAAAAAAAAAAAAAAAAAAAAAAAAAAAGAAAAAAGAAAAAAAAAAAAAAAAAAAAAAAAAAAAAAAAAAAAAAAAAAAAAAAAAAAAAAAAAGTGCTTTTGAAGAGGCAAATGTATGAATAGGAGGCATAAATAAAATAAAAATAAAAAGTGCATGATGTAACGATGGTGAGAGCAGCACATAGATAGTGTGGTTGACCAAGGAAAATGCCATCCGCATGGGACGGGGCCAGAGACAAAAGAAGAAGAGCACTCACCACACCCACCACCCGTATTTCTAGCATTTCTACAACAATGTCATCAAGTTTAGACCACCAAAAAATAAAGACACATAAGGCATTTTACCAAACTGAAGAAATTAACCTCTAGATTATGAGAGAAATATTATTATGTTATAAGCTCCCTTAATCTGGTTGAAGGCATTTTACCAAACCGAAGAAATTAGTGTTAGCTATGTTCAGAGAAGTGGTTCAGAGAAGTGGTTGAATGAAGTAAAACCAAGATTATTTTCCTTATTACAATCATTGAGGTTTGTGAGGGAGTTATGTCACGACACCTACACATGGAATCGTACTCCTTCGAAGTTCTACTGTCTAATGCTAGCCAGGTCCTGTTGTGGATATATCGTTACTCGTCACGGTGGAGCTACGAATTTTGTGTCCAGTGGGCCCTCGTCTTTTTGGCCAGTATCCCTGGTCGTTATCATCGGGATGTGAAGCGCCACGTGAAATTCAATTTTATTACAACTTTTACACTGTACCCAATTATTTTTATTCATCCCATTTTATCCAACTGTAGTAAACAAATTGTTGAAAAAATACAGACATATTTATAATTAATTAAAAAGAAAAATAAGTTTAGTGGGTATATTACAGGATTTAATTTAATTGACGAGGCGTTACGGCAGTTTTGTTGGCCCAGAGGAGGGCCAAACGGGAGATATTGTTGGTGGAGGAACCGTTTTCAGCGAGAGCCATGGCGGCAGCATCCTTGAGATCCTTCATTCGGTGACGCAGCTTCTTGCCCTCTTCACCTTCCATAAGGGACTTCACAACGCTACTTATTTCCTGTCTCTCCACTAAGCCATTATCGGAAACTTTGGGCCTGAGCGCCACTTTGATGTCGCGGGTGAGCATAAAGGCGTTCATCTTCTGCTCTGCGAAGAGGGGCCATGCGATGAAGGGCACCCCGTTCACCACGCTCTCCAGAATAGAGTTCCAGCCGCAATGGGAGAGGAAGCCAGCGGTGGATTGATGGGCCAGAACCTGAGGTTGAGGAGCCCAAGAGGGAACCAAAAAGCCCCTACCTTTCGTTCTCTCCACAAACCCTTCGGGTAAAAAGTAAAACGGATCCGCCGCACTCTCCGCGTTGAAATAAGAAGCGTTGGCAACGTCGTCGTTTGGGCTCTTCAACACCCACAAAAACCGTTGCTCGCTCGCTTCCAGCCCGTGAGCGAGCTCGTTGATCTGAGCACTGGTGAGGGTCCCACCGCTTCCGAACGACACAAATAACACGCTCCCAGGAGGCTGCTCGTCTAACCACCTTAAACACTCCGACTCCACGGGACCCGGTTCCATTCTGACTAACGGCCCCACCGCGTAAACCGGAGGCCGTCCCGGTTGTTCCTTCTGGAGCTCGCTCCAGGCGCCCGGTTCGAGCTCTGCGAAGCTGTTCTCGATTATTCCTTCGGCTTCTCTGTACCTCTTCGCGTGGTGTAGGACCCACTTGTAGGCCTCGTTCTTGCGGTCCTGAACCGGGTCGAGCAAATCCCTGCCGTGAACCGGAATGCAACCGGGGATGTTCACCGGTTCGGGGAGGTCCCGATACTCGCAGTGGACCTCCTTGTCTAGGGTTGGGAGGTAGAAGAATAGGGAGAGGACAGTGGCGGTGGATGGGTAGAAGACGTAAGGGGAGGCGTTGAATTCGGCGGCGACGTCGAAGGCGTCGGTGGAGAAGAGGTCGACGACGAGAGCTGCGAGTGTGTGGGTGGCGGAGAGAGAATGGAAGGCTTGGCGGAGGGAAGGGAGGGAGCGGAGGACGATGTAGGACATGATGGTTTCGATCTTGGCTTCAGGCGGGAGGTCGGAGAGATTGACCGGAGGGAGGAAGGTGTGGGAGATGGAGGCGGGGAGGGCCTGGAGGACGGCGGTTTGGGCCTTGGAAGGTGGGCCGTCGGTGGGGATGACGAAGGTGACGGAGAGGTTATGGTAGCGGACGACTCGCTTGGCGAACTCGATCATTGGGATTAGATGGCCCATGCCAGGGGATGGCAGCATGGCCACCATGGGAGGTGCTGGTGCCACTCGAGCTTCTTGTTTTGGAACTTCCATGGCAGCAAACTCTGAAATTTTGATTTTGTTTTCTCTGTTTTGTGTTTGTTGTGAAGATGAAGGAAGAAAAGAGAGGGAGTGTTTATATATAGTGAGGGTGTGTTGAGGGGTGGGGGTTTTTAATTGGTGGTGAGTGCCTGCGCTTGAATTTCAGTGAACATTCTGATATTTTTAATTTGTGATGGCTATAATGGAGAGTGTTTGTTAGTAATTTTTATGTTTAATAAAATATTATTATTATGTGATTGTTTTATGATTGGGGCAGTAGGTTTATATTTGATTTAATTGAATGGTATTTAAGGAGGAGGCAATGGTACGTGGAGTTAAATGTATCTAGAAGGAAAGGGATGAGTGGGGGAATTTGTGAATTTATGTAATGGGCGGGGATGGATGATGGATGATGTCAATTCAAACGTAAGGCTTATGTGATCAAAGTACTTTGCATTTGGTGTTGGAAGGTGCTCTTCACGTGCCCTTCTTCATCTCCCTTTCATCTCCCTCAACATAACCGCCGTCCATTCAATTATTTCTTCCGGTCAAGCCACTCGCCCTAGCCGTCCATTCAATTATTGCTTCCAGTCAAGTCACTCGCCCTAACCTCCAACTTATAATACATTCAACTTCCAACTCTTTCTTTGCAACACACCCAATAAAATGAGATGTAACACCACTACATTGTGCTCGTTTAATCTAATCTAAAATTATTAATTTAAAGATATGGAATATTATCTTTTTATTAAATAGTTCCATTTTTATGTATTTACTAGAGAAGTCCTATTCTTAGAATATACCTTGTCTCCATTTAAGAGGAGTTAATGCTGCATCTATTCATTATGTTTGCATTAAATTAAATTAAATTAGTAATAATATGAGTTTTATGTGCTTTTCAAAATACGAGTGTATGAGTGTGGACATCACTTTGGAATCTATGTTGAGTGGAAATTGTAAAATTAAAATGAAGTTTGAAAATAACTTTAATTTTTGTTGTGACTTTATAACGAGTGTTATAATATATATATATAATTTTATGGTTTTAGATATGTATTAAAGAAGTAAATTTTATCAAAGTAGTTAGCATGAATGTTCAAATAAAATAACATATCACTTATCACTTAAATTATGTCTTTATGTTTGAATAAGAATGTGATCGAAACATATATCTCATTTATATAGCACTCAAATATTAAAAAGTTATGTTGTGATTCTAGTATTTTTAGAACTTGTTGGATCATGCCAACATATATCATTACTTAAGCGACAATGTAATTATTCAAATACAGGATTCAAATACAGGATGCATGCTTAATGTTTTTGAAACTTGTAGAGTCATACAAATAAGTTTCTTTGATACGATGCTAGAGTAATAAAATGAGACCGTGGTTGTTTAGGTAACAATTGAATGTTTGAGTGAAAAAGTAAGAAGAAAGCCTTTTTATTAAGAAAACAAATTGTTTAGGTGACAATTGAATGTTTGAATGAAAAAGTAATGTAACTTGGAGATTCATTGGAAAACAAAATCACAATGGTGTACAAGAGATACATAAGATATATAATATACGGTATTAAATATTAAGAGATCAAGGGTATGAAATTAATAGTATATTTCTGATGCATTAAATATAAGTCTATGGTAGAATATATTTTATATAAATATTTCGAAATATATTAAATATGTTTAGGGTTTAGATAAAATTTATAATTCATATAATCTTAGATAGAAATCATTCATATTTAAGTTTTTTTTTTCTTTCTTTAAAAGTGGAAATATATATATATATATATATATATATATATATATATATATATAAAATTTATATATAGTTATTAATATAACCTTGTATACTTGATATGAGAGAGAAACTAATGCTTTGTTTGTTTTAGATAAGAAAAAAAATGAGTTGTTTTTTTGTTTGTTTTGGGTGATGTATGCTAATTTTCAGGCATGAAAATAAATAAGAGAAAAGAAAATGGTTCATCCAAGAAAAAAGTCATAAAAAATATTAAAATATAAATAAATATATGTATGATCGATTATAGGTGATGAATAATGAATTATGTATACTTTTTTTATGCATAATTAATTATCCACCATATACAATTGACTATACATGTATTTTTTATGCTAATCAATTATAAAATATTTATAATTATAAATATGTAAGAATATATTATAATGTGTGTACCTCAAATGTGGAGTGTGATACATCATTACAAAAAATGAGGCATTATTCTCAATTTCTCTTGTTTTGTTTTTTTTATGGGTTTCACTTAGATTACAATAACATAAATATAATTAATTATATAATATAATATAATAATAATTAATCATAATTATTATTATAATAATAATAATAATAAAATAATAATAATATTATTAAAAATAATAAATTAATTATTTTATTTTAGAATAATTAATAATCTTATAATTCTATCAACTAAAAATAACAAATAAAAACATTTCAAATTAAAATATTTTTAACTCTAAATTCAAATATTTTAACTTTACAATTTCATTGATAAAAAATTAATCAATTACATTCAACAGATTGATCATATTATAAATTAAATTTAACTCAAAAAATAATTATGTAATTTTATATTTTCATAATTTTCTTAAAACAAACAATTTCATATCCATTCTCAATTATTTTTTAATTATAAAAATAAATTTGTAATTTTATAATTTCAATCATATTTACGAGTCACTCACATTTTTTTTAAATCTGATTATTTTTTCTTTAATCTAAACAATCAAATTTTTAATATATTTTTATTTTAAATTAATCCAAATCTATTTCTCAATCCAAACAGTCCAAACAAAACTTAAGTATTAAATAATATTAAATATGGTAAAAGATGTATGAAGTTACCTAAAACTATACAGATTTTTTTTCTATTTGTGATGAACACTTTGCATTTTTTGCGAAGTTAGAAATATATAGACATTTATTTGAAGTATTGAAACTGTCATTAGAAAATGATCTGAATTAATATTATAGTTAAATGTTTATTTGATGTAATTTGTTAGAGAAATTATTGTTAATTATAAGATATTTTTAATCTAATTACTTTTCATCTCACACAACCATAAAACCACCACTCTAAAAAAAAGGTAAAAGTCAACAGTTTTGTGCAAAATAAGTAGGACAAAATATTCATACATGGAAAAACAACAAATGACTCTGTTTTCCATTTTCAAAAGCCTTAATTAGATAGTAACATCCACCACTTTGTTTTTCGTTTTCAAAAGCCTTAATTAGACAGTAACATCCACCTTACATTGTCCAAAGCCTGAATCACATTAGGAACTTCAATGTACTGACACCTAAAAGATATCTATCAAAAACAGTAAAAGGGAAAGGGAGTTATCAAAGGAACAGGGGAGAGGAAAACAGAGGTTTTAAAAACATAATAGATTTCTCTTATCTGAAAAGAAAAACAAAAGTTAAATTATCCATCACTCTAATTGTACAATATATCTAGTTTTAAAAGCTTATGAGCTGTGTGATTAAGTCGACTGTAATAATTAAATATAATTAATTCAAAATAAATAGAAGGTGAGAATAACATTTTCTTCTACTGTTAAATGAAATAAATGTTTGTATAACAAACCCTAACTATAAAAATATTTAAATTTAAAAATATAAGAGTTAGAGTTCAATATATTTAAATTAAAAAAATATATTTAATTTTAAGAATTGAAAAAAAAAATAGAATATAAGAATAACGTTCTTTCCCATCTTTATACTTGTTATGAACACTAAAATATATTCAATTTATTGAAAAAACGTTTTGTTATACTAAAATGAAGTAACCATGAGTTTAAACTATACTAACTGCTAAAGATAATTAATCTTTTACATTCACTATTAGCATAAGTATAATCCATTTGAATTAAATTATATTTTATTTTAAATTTGTAACCTAACCTAACTGTCACTCTAGTCAACATTATTTAAGTAATTGTCAACATAGTATGTAATAAATATCATAATTAATAATTTTTTTAAGAATATTATAATTAATATACGAATAAATATAATAAATATATTTTAGTAATAGATATTGTGTTAGAAAATGAGGGTCTGTAGTAGTCATCTACGATCATTCCACCTCGTAAAGTAAAACTATAAAGTCCTTTGGATAGATTAATGTAGTTAAAAGATATATTACTTAATTAAAATTAATTAATATTCAAAATAAATCTCAAATCCAATTAAAAATTAAAAGCTTTTTTACTTTTTGATTGGATTAAATAAAATACAATTTTATAAATTAAGACACTTTTAATTATATATTTTATTTCTTTTATTTTTTTAAATATTTCATAAATACTTTTTTATCATTTTTTATTTCTTTTACTAACAACAAATATGTTATATATATATATATATATATATATATATATATATATATATATATATATATATATATATAAAAAA
>Ga0099824_1007893_pt1 | contig 13849 bp, 4 predicted proteins | sample SiratrowhiteBW_FD_76837 | JGI IMG/M metagenome (GOLD analysis project Ga0099824, IMG submission 76837) | Root nodule microbial communities of legume samples collected from California, USA - Siratro white BW | ecosystem: Host-associated > Plants > Roots > Nodule | place: USA: California... | reverse complement strand
CGCAACAAGAAAAAAAAAAAAAAAAAAAAAAAAAAAAAAAAAAAAAAAAAAAAAAAAAAAAAAAGGAAAAAAAAAGGGGGGAATAGGAGAGAGAAGGGAAGGAAAGAAGGGAGAACAGAGAAAGGAGAGGGAGAAAAGTAAAGGAAGGAAAGAGAGAAAGGGGAAAGGGGGGGGTGTGGTGGGGGGGGCGGGGGTTTTTTTTTTTTTTTTTTTTTTTTCTTGTTGTTGTTACAGTTTAATTAGTTCACATAATTTCATAACAGTTATTAAATATTAATCAACACGATATGCTGTTTATTTTGAACAAGTAAAAAAGTTTGGCTAACATCATCAAATTTTACTTAATCTGTTTGTTTAAGGACAGTCAACGTCTAAAAAGATCGTATTTGAGAAAGAAAAAAAAAAGGATTACAAGAATCATGGCTATTTATTTTTATGTGTTCCTATTTCAGATAATAAAACAACAAACATATGTAGTTTAATATTCTTTTCTCGTAAAATGCAAAGTACAAAAACAAAACAATTTGTCGTATGCAAATAAGGTCCTAATAACATGTCTGAAAAAGGTAGATTCGCAGTAAATTAATATTTTCTCAAAAGTTGCAAATTTTATAAATAATGTAATCTACCCTAATATAATATAATCTAATCAGCCCCATTTAGATGTTTCTCCGGTTATATTATATAGCATTGAAACATGTCCTCTTTCAATTTTGGTGATGAATTGATAATGATGAAAATCCAAAGTGACCTTCTCATGGGACATGTTTGGATATAAAATAATGCTTATCCACTTTCATATTTGGACGAGCAATCTTGGATTATTTTTAATATTACAAAATTTGGTTTCCCACATTTTGTAATATATATTTGGAGTATTAAATATTTATAATATTTTTATTTGTTAGAGAGAGAGGGTCACAGTTGCTAAACGGAGTGTGATCTGTCTACGCGGAAACGTTGATTTGTGTCTCTCTTCGAACTATTTTGTTTTGGCCTTTGTTCCCATTGCGTCTACGTATCGTCACGCTGACCAGTGGAGCCACATTTATTCTGAATGACCATGACCACATTGCTTTCGTGCTAAGCTATTCTTTCTTTTTCTTTGCGTTTCTTTCTCATTCGTCATCTAATATTTTACCTCAGACAAGTTCACATAGCTATAATATTAATTTGTAGCAAAATGGGTAAGTGGTTATATTGTTTTCCAAAGGCTAAATGGGGGCATACATATAGGTGGGACGGATTTCTTCATGCAATTTTACAAAACAAAGTGAAATTAGTTTCTTAATAAATTGAAATTAGTATTTTTAACAACTAAATTAATTTATAATTTATATACAAGTTTCTTTTTTTTTAACTGATTCATGAGTTAAAGTAGTGTTGACTTAACCATTACTAAGTTAGGGTGAATTGTATTGACGTTAATATAATTAATTTTTAATACTTGTTAAATTTAATGTTAGTTAGCTAATATTAATATTTATTTTATTAATTTAATATTATTTATTAATATTAATTTTTTATTTTTAATATTTATTTATATTAGTATTGATTTAACTAAAATTAATATAAAGTTTTAATATTTATTTAAGTTAGTATTGACAAAATTAGAATTTGTCTGTATTAATAATTTAGAATAGAGATTTTTATGATTTATGCGAGTTAATTTGTATGAACGAAAACTTAAGATTTCTCTTCATTTTTTTAAATAAATGTATTCATACTCAAATTTCTCTTATCACATTTTTTTCTTATATTTTCGTCAATATATTTCTCTTGACAAAAAAACCACACATCAACATGTTGTGCCTTGAACATATTGCCGCTTAAACATGCTAGTTATTACCATAATATATATTTAATACGAGATATAAAATAAGTTAAAGTATATTTAAAATAGTTAATACAACTCATAAACTAATGAATACAGTATTTTAGCTTAACCTATAACTTTAAATTGAAGTAATACTTAACTTGATTTGATTGCAATTATTTTTTTTAAATATCAAAATTTATTAAATATTTAATATACTTTAGTTACATGAATTATGATGAATTATGTAGTGATATATCAGTAATCTTATAATTTGAATATTAATTCAAAATTCAGTCAACATTACTTAAAAATGGCCTTCAAATACTTACACTAATAAATTAGTTTTTATAATTTTAAAACTCACGACACGTGAAACACAAATTAAATACTATTAACTAATTTACATCAATTTTTACTCATAAACATGGATTTTTTATGAACCCTGAATATCAATTTTCTATAATAAACTATAAAGTGAGACAATTACCGATAATATAATGTGGACCATTAGAATCTATGAAATAAAATAACTAACATTATAGTTTAGGGCGTGAACATGTAAAAAGTGGGACAATTACGCCTTTTTTTTATGTTTTATTTGATATTTTGTGAATAGTGTTTAAGATGAATTTGATATCAAGTTGTACTTTTTAAAAAACAACTTTGTATTAATTATAAATCGTATTATCAATTTGTCATCAAGATATAAACATGATGTAATTCTCGCATATTTTTATATATTTGATAATTAAATCATTTTTTTTCAGAAAGAAAAAATTATCACCCATTAAAAAAATTATTTACCCTAATAAATAGCAATGGATGTTTCGGGGGTGTGTATACTTTTGTATAGGGTGGTAGCTATCTTAATATAAAAAGTTAATTTTATTGATTCAAACGATATAATAATTTTATATCATCGTCTTTATTATATTATTAACCTTAGTTTTTGTTAAGATTGAAAAATAATAATAAAATGTTTATATTTTTATATATATTTTTTAAAATATGTATTGTGTTTGATTTTAATCTATATAAAAAATATACAATAATTTTAATTCAATGTTATACATATAATTTATACGCTCAAGACTTTCAATTTAATATTGAATTTTAAAGAAATATGATTCAATAAAAAATATTAAATAATGTAATAGTTAGTGAATATGCTATAATTTGATTTTTGCATTTGTGAAAAACACTAGCCTCTTTTTTAATATATCAATATTTTTTTTTCTGAGAAATGAATTTAGTCATATTTATTTACTGGTAGGTTAATATAGAAGTAAATTATAGATTATATATTGATAAAGTTTATAGATAATTTTAAGAAAATCATAAAACAAAAAGTAGTTTATTATAAATGAGCTAAAAAAAATTAAACTCGTGCTTAATATTCTTTTTAACAAGTTTAATTCAAGTTTTTAATTAAATAAGTCAAATCTGATCCATCAACTTTTTTATGAGCGAAATTGAATTATCGAAAACTCAATTCATTTGTCTATACCCCAACCATATGTTATTCGAATTGGTTATATAATATATGATCATGTAAGTAGAAAAGTATAGAAAAGTATATGCCAAATATATGTGATTGGATACACGTATTAATATAAAAGAAATGTCCAAAGGAAAACAGCTCTATGATCTTATTGGGTTAAGATGATCAAATTGTAATTTAAAAATGCTATAAAATTATTATTTTTTCACAAATTATAATTTGTTTGAATCAATAATTTAAATTATTCTTGAAGACAATACAAATATGATACTAAACAATAGGATTATATTTTTGTTTGTGGGAAAGTATCCTTGTGAGAAGGACCCCTCATTGAAACGCATTATTAGAAATTTACGACCACACTGGTCCCACATGAAAATCATGTTTAATTATTACATAATCGTATGTGACAAACATAGTAGTCGGCAATGTCTAAAAAAAAAAAATAAAGAATACTTAGTTTCTTTTGTCATTACAAGAAAGTAATGGGTAAGCAGTATAATAAATATTTGTATATTTTATTTTAGTCTAATAAAAAAATTACAATTTTGATACAAAAGTTTTAGTTTTATTAGTTTTATTTAAATCACTTAATGATTGGAATAACTCAAAGTCTGTTTAGTGTAATTGTTATGTGTATTTATCGTATTTATCTAAAGAAAAATTGATATTAATATACAATTAATTTTTAATAGACTCTTCTACTCTTTGTTTTTCTTAATAAAATTAATAAGATTAATTGTATATTAATAAAATAATTACTAAATACCAAATAAGCTGACTTCTATTAATATATTTTGTATAATCTTAATACAATAATTTTAATTTTGTTTGAATTTTATTAATAATTAATATAATTGAATTTGTGTTTCAATTTCACTAATTGTTATGTGGATTTAGAAGTAACATTAACATACCATTAATTTTAAAAGAACTATTAAAAGTTTTAAATTTACAATATAAAAAAGTAAAAGATAAAAATAAAATTTCTTTTAAAATGGATTACATATTAACGTTAACTTTTTTAATAAACATATATAATAATCATTAAAGATCAAATGGTCAATTTCTTAATTATTAATAGAATTTAAAAAGAATTAATAAAATTAAAGTGATTTATAAAAATATATTAAAGTGTAAATATTAATTATAGTAAATCACTATTTACGAAAAAGTTATTTATATTTAAAACAATAATATTTTGTTTAGAATTATTTGTTATATGACATATTAAGAAACTTAGAAATAAAAGCTGCAAAAGTTGATTTGATGCGTGTTGTTTCTGTTACTTGTGACGTGAGAGAGTGAGAGAACAGAACTTTGTACTGTTGAAGTTGCATCTCCCACATTTATCAAATATTGCATTGCACTTTCATGGATTTATGGAACCTGGCAAATGCACGAATTTCGAAGTGCAGAAGAAGAGTTATAGTTTCTTTTTCTTTTACAGTACATTAACAATCAATGCATTCAGTCATCCTTTTAGTTTTGTCATATTATTTAATTTTTTTTCATATTCTCATAATGTGAAATCTATTTGTTCTTCTTCAATTATTTAATAACTTTTTGTCTAGTTTTATAATTATAATGAATTTTTAAGTTTTGTCATATTATTTAAATTTTAATTTAATTTATCTTACTAAATATTTTTTTTGTCAAAGTAATGTTATAACAATATTTTAAATTTTATCAAATTATTTTAAATATTTTCAATTTATTTTTTATAAATAATTTTTTATAAAAATGAAAAATAACATAAATAACTAATAATACTTCATCAATTAAAATTATTGACATGTGACTTCATAACAAATGTGATATGTAATTATAATAACCTAAAATCATCATACATTTAATAAAAGAAATCTTATTAATTTATTTTTAAAAAGAAGTTTGAAACAAATTAAGAACATTTGGACGAAATTAAGAAAAAATATTAAATATTTTTTATCACTATTAGCATATATTGGAATAAGAGGAGAAATAATTTTGAAAAATCAAATCCTAATTTAAAACCACCAGATAAATGATTGAATACGATATCATTTTTATTAATTTATTTTTTAATGATAAATTTATTAGTTTGATTACTTTTAGTGTAATTTTAATTCTTGTTTATGTAATTTTTTTACTTATCCGAGTTCAAGGATATTAATTAGCATCAAAAGTTTATTAAAGTGTTTCTTTAAGTAAGTTTGTATTACTTAAATAACAGAATAATATTTCTAAAATAGTTAAATAGATAAAGCTAATCTCGCTTCGTAATATTCACTTCAAATATACTTTTTTATACAATAAACAGAAAAAAGGTGTAAGTATACTTTTAGTTATTCGTGTTGAACGTGTATTTGTTTGGAGTTCATGAAAATCGTCCACAAGTATATTCGTCTTAAACTAATTATGTCAAACTATGCAATTTTTCTTTAATAATTTTATGCTAAGAATTCTATAATTGATTTTGCATTTTCTTAAAAAAAACAACAATTTTTCTATTTATATATTTTTTAATTAAAAAACCACGAGTTAAATTGATAAAATTAGCTAAAAAATATCATTAAAGGCTTCTTTAAAAAGTTCGTAACACTGTTTTAACACTTCGAACGTGCTTTTAAACATAAGGACGTTATGGTGAAGTAGATGGAGTAAGATAGATTAAATATTTTAAAGTTTAATCTATATACTAAATAAACAAGAAAAACTTTGAGGAACTAAGTTTTATCTACAATAATCAGATTTTACTAATATATATTTATGAATTTAACGTTTCAATAACATTTTCAACTCATTTTTGAAGTGAAATTTACAAAAATGTTTGTTAACATATGTTCTTTTTGTCATTTATAATTTAATATCTATTGCTTTAGATTATCAAATTATAATATACACAAAAAATCTTAACTAACTTAAAATTTATTTTGAATAACTAAATACAAAGATAAGCACTGATCATGAATTACTTTCTTCCATAGATTATCAACGCCGTTATAAAATAATAATAAAAATGTTTAGATAAAATACAATTGCATTTGGTGTTTCATCCTTTGTATCAACTTTTGTGTTTGATTTTGAGTTTTTAGTTTTCGATTTTTTTTTTTCAATAGTTTTTCTGTTGCTTATTTAATAGGCTTAGTCTTTTTCTGTAAAAGTGTTTATCAATTTATTAGATTATTAGATAAAATATTTTTCTCTCGTCCACACTTGTCACTTTCTCTTTGGATCTTTTTCATTTGCTCTATCGCGTACATGATGCTTCTCTTTGCATGCATGCTTAGTGTTTATGCAGAGTTCTCGTCTTTATACTTTTGAGAAGCAACGAAGAGTATTTTTTACCAGATCTTTCACATCTTTGCTACGAAAATTTTCAATATTTAGGGCATGTTGACACTTCTCTGCTGCCGCTGTTCCTTTTATTTTTTCTTTCTCGGTTTCTTGAATTTGTTTATTCATCTTTTCGCTATTTTGTTTTCATGGAGACTTTAATTGAAGCTAACAACATAGATAATTTTTAGAATTTCTCTAGTCTATAATTCTGGAGAAAATCCTATAATCATCTTTATTAATATACCAATTATCTACATAGGATCAAAATGACTTTCATTATCAAAGAATAAATTGAAGTTTACAGACACTACAAGAAAAAAGTTATTTAGAGACTAATATTTAGTTATCAAATAAGATAGTTGCTAATTATGATCAAAATAGTTATCAAATTAAATTTTGATTATTAAATAACTACAAAACAAAAATAATGATAGAATTTAGTAACCAATTAAGTCAAATAATTGGTATTTAACATTAGATACCAAAGTTTTAGTGAACTATGTCATTAGATTCTAAATTGGTATCTAATTAAGTTAGAAACTAATTTAGAATCTAATAGTATAGGTCACTAAAACCTTGATAGCTAATGTTAGATACCAATTATTTGACTTAATTAGTCACTAAATTCAATCATTACTTCTATTTTGTAGTTATTTAGCAACCAAAATCTATTATGGTGACTATTTTTGTCACAATTAGTAACCATTTCATTTAGTAGCTAAAAATTGGCCTATAAACAACCTTTTTCTTGTAGTGAGATAATTTTTTTTATCATTCTATAACAAGGAATCATTTTTTATGAAGCATGGAGAAGATGCAACATTATGATGATCTCATAGATTACTTGAGTTGTTAGTGAATAGATAACGCAAAACACTATTTACATAGATAATGTTGTGGATCTTTGAGAGTATTTAAAAGAGAGATTTTCTGAGAGAGATCAATTAAGGTTTCAAATCTTTTGCAAGAGATTTATTCTATAAAGCAAAGAGAAAGAAGTGTATCTAAATATTTTACAGACTTAAAAGCATTGTGGAAAGAACTTGAGTCATTGAGACCAACTCCAAGATGCGTTTGTGAGGTGAAATGCAGTTGTGATTTGAAGAGAAACGTGATCAAGCACAAAGACCTTGAATATGCTATATGTTTTTTTGAAGGATCTCAATGATCTTTATGGTACTATTAAAATGCAAAACTTACTCATGAATATCTTCCTTAACATTAATCTTGTGTTTTCTCTTGTCCTATAATAAATAAGAGGTAGTGAACATGGAATATGGTTCTTGGCAGTAAAGTTCTAATAAACACTAGAAACCAAAGTAAAAATAATAGGATTGCGTGGAAACCATATGGTGAAGGAAGAGGCTGAAATCATAATCATGATAAGTGGTGTAGTTATTGTCAAAAAATGAATTATATTGCAGATAAATGTTTTCCAAAACATAGATTGCCTTCATGGTACAAGCACAAGAGTAATCATGTTGTTAACAACATAGTTTCTCATAATAAGAATTATACTGTTGATAAATTTGATAATGTCGATCAAGAAGGTCAACATACCTTTAACCAAGAAAATGTTTAATTTATACAATAATATGTTCAACATATTTTGAAGATCATTCAAGAATTAAAATATGAATCTGACCATAGGATGAACAACTTCATTGGTGAGTTTTCTTCTGAACAAAACAAGAAAGGTGAGAATTCTTAGATTCTAGATACAGGAGCAACACATCATGTTACTCATTCAAAATTGCATTTTACAAGATTTTATAAAATAAGACTTATAACTGTTAAACTACCAAATAATTCTCATGTCATTACTAAACATGCATGAATTATTCAAATATCAGATAGTTTTCTCTTGTATGATGTTTTATACATATCAAAATTCATATTTAATCTAGTTTTTGTTCAATGTGTTATTGCTTCTCTTAATTGCAAAATGTTTTTTTTTCTTCTAAGAAATGGTAGATCCAGGACACAATCTCATTAAGGATGATTAATCTAGCTAAGTTATGTGATGAATTATATTTCTTGCAAATACTTAGATGAAAAGTCTCCATGAATGTTATTGATTCTGAAATTCTTGATAACAGAAAATGTAATGAAGATATCTAGCATCACAAGTTGGGGCATCCCTTTGACAAAATACTTTGACACATCAACGGTACTTATCCTTATTTTTTTTAAAGAAAATGATATTTGTAATAATTGTCATTATGCAAAACAACATAAACTATTTTTTCTCCAAACTAAAATCATTCCAAGCATATCCTAAATATCATTCATGTAGATATATTGGGACCTTGTGTTGTCCCATCTATTAATGGGTATGTGTTTTTATTTACCATTGTAGATGACCATAGCCGCTACACTTGGATCTTTCTTATGAACAACCAAGTTGAAACTAGAAATGGTATGTTTAATTTTATTAACCTGATACATAATCAGTTTGATATTAAATTAAAACCTTTTAGATTTAATGATATAGGCGAGTTTGCATATACAAATTTATACAATAATCTTGGCATTATTCATAAAAAATAGTTGCATAGAAACACAACAACAAAATTTGATTGTGGAAAGAAAGCATCAACACATTCATAATGTAACTAGAAGTTTGCTCTTTCAATCTAAAATACATAAAACCTATTGAATCTTTGTAGTGTTTCATGTTGTTCATTTGATTAATATAATTTTGTCTAACACTTCATGAAAGAAATCTCCTTATAAGTTAGTTTATAATGAGTTACACGATCAACATAATTTAAGAGTCTTTGGTTCAATATGTTTTGTTTTGCATTATGGAAAGAAACAGATCCAAGTTTGATCTTAGAGCCAAGAAATATGTTTTTCTTGGATATAAAAGTGGTACTAACAGCTACATTGTTTTGGATATTGAGAGTAGAGAAATATTGATTTCATAAATATTAGATTTTATGAACATGTCTTTCCTTACATAAAGAATTATAGTTTTGATATAGATAAAAACTTCCCTCATAATAGTTTCAATTTTACTTTTTCCTTGAACCTGTTTCCAGTGAAAATATTGTAAATGAACTGTGGTGATACTGATGTTGATCAAAACTCCTAGAATATAAGATGTTCAAATAAAAATAGAAGATGACCTACCTTTTTAAAGGATTATCACCATCAAATTATTAATCATGCTACAATAAATGTCACTGTTAATTCTAAAAATGTAATTTATCCCATTTCTTTTACTATTAACTATGATATGTTATTCCCAAATCAACTTCACTATACTTTAGCAATATCTTTCAGTGGTGAACCATAAACCTATATTGAGGCAACAAAGATACTAAGTCGTGTGAAGCAAGAAATAAAGACTTTGTAACATAATCAAATTTGGTGCATGACAAACTTACCATATTACTGTATGGGTTTTTAAGATTAAATGATTAAATACAATTTTGATTAAAAGATAGAAAGGTACAAAGCCAGAGTTATTGCAAAGGGTAACACCCAATTAGAAGGGATTAGTTACATGGTCACTTTCTGCCAGAGCTACAAAGTTAACAATAATTAGATTACTCCTACCTTAGCTTCTATACATAATTGACATCTACAACAATTAAATGTAAATAATGAATTCCTACATGGAGAGCTAAATGAAGATGTTTACATGCTTTCACTACCTGGAATTATTGTTTCAAAATTTGAACAGGTTTGCAAATTAACGAAATCCCTATATGACTTGAAACAGGCAGATAAACATTGGTTTTCCAAGTTATTCTCTTCCCTTAAAAGTATCAAATTCTTTCAATCCACTGCAAATTACTCTTTATTTATAAAGAAAACATGTGATTATTTTATCATTTTCATTGTGTATGATGATATTATACTTTCAAGATAAAAGACTTAGGAAAACTATATAGAAGTATGCGCTCGATATAGCACAAGTATTCATGTTTCACAATAAAAGTATGCGCTCAATCTTCTTGTAGAAATTGGATTACTTGTAGCCAAACTGTATTCTACTCCTAATATCAAACATATGTTTGAAGAAGGAACTCCTCTACAAGACATAAACTCATATCAACGTTTGTTTGGTAAGTTGTTATATATTACTATCACTAGACCTGACATAAGCTATGTCATTCAATTTTTAAGTCAGTTTTTACAAGCTCCAACCATAATTCATTACAATGGTGAACAACATGTATGAGGTATATTAAAAATACACAGTGAACAAGGATTGTTCTTTCCAATAACTCAAGCTTTTAACTAAAAAGATTCATTAATTCTGATTGAGCAACGTGTACTCAAACTAGACATTCTGTCATAGGTTTTTGTGTCTTCATTAAAACATATCTCGTCTCTAAAAAAAACAATCAACCACCTCACCTTGATTATCCGAAACTGAATATCAAACTCTCGTAACTTTAACTTATAAAGGAAAATGATTAAAATATTTTTTTTGATGATTTAGGATTCGTCACTCGTTTTCTAAAATCTTGTATATTATGATAACCAATTAGTAATATAAATAACTTTAAACCTCAACTTTAATAAATAAACGAAATTAATAGAAATTATTTTGTTTGTAAAAAACTCCAAATTTATTTCGATTATTTTCCATAACTTCTCGTCAGCTAGCTGCAAATATATTCACTAAGTCACTTGAGCCAGCAAGATTTAATCTTATCATTTCCAAACTCGGATTGATAAACATACATAATGCAGCTTGAGCAGGACTTCTACATTTGCTTTTTCGTCCCTTGTACAGCTTTCGTTTTTTGCTTTTGAGGTTTTAGTTTTAGTTTTTTATTTTTCTGTTGTCTGTAGTTTTTCTATTGCCTATTTAGTAGGCTCAGTCTTTTTCTGTAAAAGTGCTTTTTTACTTTATCAGATTAGATAAAATCTTTTTCTTTCTCTTATACGTGTTTCCTTTTTGCTGGATATTTCTTTTTTCTTTTTCACGTTCGTGATGCTTCTCTTTGCATGCATAGTTCTCGTCTTCATACTTTTGAGAAACAATAAAAAAAAATACCAAAACTTTCACATGAAAAATTCCAATAGAATCTAAAGTGTCATTTTTTGAAGATAAAAGTTAAACTATTCAATTTTGAACTTATTTTATTAGTATTTTTTCTTTTATTTTTAGCAATTCAAACAAAGGACTATATTACTTATATTTATGAAATTATTGGTGGTGAATCTTTAATCATGTCATGAATTCATGGTATCACATCTAAGGGGGTATTTTTGGAAAGAATAATACAGGAATGTTTGTAAAAAAAAAATACAAAGACTTTTAAAAGAGAAAATAACATCAATTAAAATAAATTCGTTAATTTATGAACAAAGTTTCCCTAAAACGTTTGTCTAGAAAACATTTTTTTATGAAAAAATAAAAATTAAACGAACTTTTTTATAAATTAAACACAAATTAAATACAAGAAGTTAGAAAATTGTAAAAATAAATATTTAAATTATTTTATACATACTTTAATTTGAATTTATAAAATAATTTGTTTAGTTTTTTATTTTTCTTTCTTAGAATATCTTGTAGAAAAAAGTTTGTCCAACCAGAGAAATAAATTATTTGTAAAAATTCTTCTGTATAACTTCTAAATTTTTGTTTATTTGTAAAAGCTAGTTTGATTTTTTTATTTTAAAAATATTTATATATGTAAAAGTTTGTAAGAATGTTGTGGGGTTTGAAAGAGACAAGGAATGGCCAAGGACCATGACCTGTTCAGTGTATCTAGAGACATATATGGTTGCCAAAATGTTTGAATTGGATTTTTCAAGCTGCAATCTTAGTTTCCGTCGTTCTAGTTTTAGCTGCACCATTCCCACTTTCATTTTCTCTTCTACACTTCTAACAAATGCTTAATATTGGTCTTCACGCGTACGAGAGATTCAGGACGAGTTGCCAAGTTCTCCATAACTTAACAAATTCAAGAGTGTCTACCTTTCGGAGGATTTTTAGTATAAAATTTTCTTCTTAAGTATGAATATAAAATTTAAATTCACATATAAATTTTTAATAATTTTCTTCTCAACTATGAATCTCTTTTATTTTAGTATATTTTTTCTCTAATCAATCTTTTAAATAATAAATAGAAAATATTTTACTGCGGTATCAATTATTACATAAATACATGTCATAATAAAAAAAACTAAATTAAATTGGTGTAAGATATAATTACAATTATAATCAAAACTAGTTGAAATATTTATTAAGTATCTAAGTGTGAATTTAAATCTCACATTAACTAGAAATGAGAAAGATATAAAAAATAAAACCTATAAATTTAATGTCTTTACTTTATATAATTTTTGTTGTATGACTGATCTCTTAATTAAAGTTGTGTATTTTATTATCATTTTAAGAGAATAGCATAAAAATTATCGAAATAAACAATATGTATAATTGATGCGGTGGAAAAGAAATAGAAAGAGAAAGTAAACCAAAAATAAAAAAAATGAAAAAAAATAAGTGTATGTGTTTTATTAGTTTTAAGAAAAATATTAAAAGTTTATATAATATGTTTCTTTTTTCAATTTTTTTATTTTGATCATAACAATTCATTAATTACAAATATTTATGTATAAAATTATAGTGTATATCTATCTTTATTAAATTCACATACAAATTAGTGTTTTAAATATTGGCAATGCGCTGCTGTCAAAAACAAAAATCAACAATGCAAATGGCATAAATCAGTGTGAACAGACCTCGGTTGAAATATTTGAGTGAGAGAAAGAGTATTTGAGAATAATATAACCCAAAATCTGACTATATGGCTGCAAAGATTTATTTGAAATATTGTGGTAGAAATAGTTTTATATAATATATCCTTAACTTAGCAAATTATCTAATTAAAAATATATTAATCTACGTGTTTTACTAATAATACGTTGACTCAAGACTTGACCGGATTAATCACTTTTCAAAAATTTGAGCTGGTAAGACATAAGATCTTTATCTAGATGAGCTAATTACACAAATAAAACGGTAACACATCTAATCTAAAATCTTAATACATTATATTTGTAAATTTTTATATAGTTTTCAACTTATTTGTTTTTATTTAATATGTACTTTATATTTACACTTATACTCAGAAGTCATTTTTTATTTGAGTTTATCATTATTGTTAAATATATGTTCTAAATATATATATATATATATATATATATATATATATATATATATATATATATTTTTTTTT
>Ga0099824_1007890_pt1 | contig 13852 bp, 6 predicted proteins | sample SiratrowhiteBW_FD_76837 | JGI IMG/M metagenome (GOLD analysis project Ga0099824, IMG submission 76837) | Root nodule microbial communities of legume samples collected from California, USA - Siratro white BW | ecosystem: Host-associated > Plants > Roots > Nodule | place: USA: California... | reverse complement strand
TACATTTGAAGAGAATATACTGAGTGTTTATTGTCAATCTGCTATAGAGAGCATATAGAGTTTTGGGTTGTTGAAACCATTGTGTAATTCTTCACCATTGTGAAGTAAACCCTTGTGAGCTTTGATTGTTCTCTCTTTTGAAAGTGTTTATTTCAATCTTGAGTGGTCTTGATCTTAGGGGGAGATTGAGACTGGTATAACCTGGAGAGGTTTGTGTACTCGTGATAACCTGTAGAGGTTTGTATACTCGTTGTAACCTGGAGAGGTTTGTGTACTCGTTGTAACTATTTGCTGAATAGTGGAACCTCTTGAACGGTTTGTTCAAGGGAGAACTGGACGTAGCCCAAGAGATTAGGGTAAACCAGTATAAAACTGTTTTATCTGTGCTTATATATTTTTGCCTTGGTTGGTGGTTTCTATTTATAGCAAATTGAGTTCACGCTCCATTCAACCCCCCTTCTGGAGCTAGTTGTTCCTACAATTATATTATATAATAATTATTAATTTATACGCATTAATGTGTAATTTTTAAATATGAAATATTGTGACATTTTTTTAATTTTGTCACTATTCTAAATAATATTGGTGACATTTTTTAAAATTTGTCACTATTACAAGTAGTATTTTTGATAAATAAAAGTATTGTCACAACTAATATATCAATTGTGAAAAAAATTATATTTATCACTAAGTTTTTGTCACAAAAGGTTCAAAACATCTCAAAAATTATTCACGCATCGAAAATGGAAAATGAACCGTGAATTTAATCGAAGAAGATGAATAATGCAATTGGCAAAATATGATAAACTATATATGATGCATAAATTTAATCGATTAAAACGAAGAGGAACATTACTTACTTGGAAGAATCCAAATCCAAAAACAATGCGTTCTTCAATTTTTTACTTCCTCTTTTCCGACGAAAGCTTCTTCTTCTCCAACGAACGCTCTACTTTCTCTTCTCACTCACTGTCTCTTGCCCCCTCTCTCAATTTCAAAAAATGAATTCTATTTCAAGTGCCAAAAGTCCTCCAAAAAGTGTAGACCAAATGAATTCTCCCCCTCTTTTTTGAAGTGTTGCTCTCTTTTATAAGCTTGTTCCCTATCTGGTTTCATGTGTGGGAGCCCAACCGAAACAGCACAGTGTATGGCTCTTTAAAATGAAAAACAACGAGGCACTGGTTTGTCGCTTTAGCTCTTCTAGTTTCACAAGTCGCATGTAGAGAAGTTGGAATGAAACGGTGCATGGTAAAAAATGAAACGGCAAGAAGAAACGAAAATGGAGATGAACAGTGCATGCCCATTCAGAACGTGCCACGTCAGCCTTTAACTTTTCCAATTCGCATTTCTGCGTTACTTACTTTTTCGTTTTCCTCGCTTTTTTATTTTCTTTTTATCATTTTTATTTGTTTTATATTTTATATTTTTATTATTATTATTATTTTTGAAAACAAGGGAAATGGGCATGTGAATTTGAAAATTGGGCTTAAGATGAAATAAAATGGGGTGCAAATAGTAAAAATTGGGGTTCGTATTGTAAAATATTTTCTTTTTCTTTTTTCAACGGGACAAAATTTGATGTCGACACTTCTCAATTTCACATTAGAAATCCAAAGCAAAAATAATTTGAAATGCAATATGCTATTAGCTAACATTTAATCATGTTATATGTTTGAATTGTTTCCAATTCAATAGAAATCAAAAGCTCGTTACGATCAAAACTTTTCATATATGAAACTTCTAATCAACGAGTATTAAGGAATGAACACAAGATTTTGGTAACTGAAAAATGTTATCATATCTTAACCGTTTTAGTGATGCAACTGTCACATTGAAAGTTCTATATAAAGGCATCAAGATGAAGAGAAAGAATAAGAATTTATGAGAAATACAAGTGCTTACAACCTTATAGTATTCTTTTGTTTAAGTGTTTTTTTAGAGTGTGAAAACCTTTAATCATTCATGTATTTAAGTTTTCCCAGTGAGCTTACAATGATATATCTTTGATAGGTTGTTCTTTTGTTTATATGGGAAGTCTCAAAGGATAACCATGAGTAGTAGGTGTATTGGTTATAGGCGAGCTTACAATGATATATCTTTGATAGGTTGTTCTTTTGTTTATATGGAAAGTCTCAAAGGATAACCATGAGTAGTAGGTATATTGGTTATAGGCAGGAGTGATTTGTGTACTTGAATAACCAAGAGTGGTTTATGTATTTACTATAACCAAGAGTTGTTGATACTCATTGTAATAAATTGATTTGACTAGTGAAATTTTTAAAGTTTTTCCTTACGAGAAAATTAGACATAGTTCATGAATTTTGATAAACCAATATAAATATGTGTTGTATTATTTTGGTTATTTATTTACTAAATCGTTTACTATACTTCTCTATGAGAAAAATCTAATGATTTTATTTGATTTTCAACTTTTAGAACCAATTATACTAACAAAATGGCATGTTGAGAGACTTATTTTTGATAAATTATAAAAATAGAAAGAGATAAATTATTAATAAAAAGGAGGATTTGTATACTCAAGTAAAGAGTTATTCTAATAAAAAAACGTATGGGTGTACTGTTTCGAGAATTCATATTAAAAGTTATCGATATTGAGAAATTTAACATAATTTTATAAGGATGAACTAAATGTACAAGTATTCATATTTTTATGATAAAAAAATGGGAATGACAAATGAAACACCAATTTTGTGTATGAATTATTTAAAGGCTTAATATTTTCTTACTAAACTTCTATTGCAATATACATTCTTTGTCACTTTTTTATTTTTTTTAATTTTGATTAATGTTCGTTTTACTTGATATTGAATTAAGATTTCTTTTCAAAATCTTTTTAATTAACGTTTAACTAATCATAAACTTTAAACATTGGTAGTATTTTAAATTTATTTTCCAATGTTTGTCTATCAGATTATTTTAAGATATTGTTTATCCAAAGTTTCAATTATGAAATCATATATATGTATATATATATATATATATTAGAATCTAATACCTATATTAACGCTTTTTACTTTATATGACTATTTGAAAGAAAAAACACAAAAAATGGAAATATTTAATATTGTCACTCCAGAAAAAAATTCATAAACTATATTTGTTTTTGTTTAAATAAAATCTTAAGTAAAAGTTCATGAAAAAACAACAATATATAGCAGAATCCATATACATAGTTCTTTCATTTTTTCGCCTTTTTATTCAACGTAAACTAGTTGTTGATATGTAATTAAATAATTATATGCACTAGTGCAGTAGTTACACATGTAAGATCCATAAAATTATACACTGACTTCAGTAGACCTATTACTAGAATAATTACTTTTATAAAATACTTAAATTTATGCGATATTACAAAATAAAATTAAAATAAATAACTTGAATTGTAGATACTCTTACCATTTTACATTTTATTTACCTTTATTTTCAGAACTCCGTGCTTGAATTCACGTGGGTGGTTTCTATTTTGTTCTACCATCGGAGGCCTACAAATTAAATATATATATATATATATATATAAGGTTCCTATAAATGCTCAAAAGTCAAACAATAAAACAATCAAATGATAAACATGAAAGAAACCAAACTCTTAGATAGAAAGTAATTAATGTAGCTTCAAATTATTCAGAACCTTAAAATATTAACAAATTATAAATTATGTCTATAAAAATTCAACGTGAAAGAAGAAAAACGGGAATACTCTTAAATGATTAAAAAATGCATTGTTTAGTATATTTAATGCGAGTGAGTTGTCAAAATTTTCATTCCTTTCACCATGCATGAGTACTTGGCGTACAAGTTTATCCCAAAGTACTTGCGCCGCAAGTTCAACTCCGTGCCAAAGCAAACACTACATATATAGGTAGGGGAAAATCCACATCTCTCGTCATTCCTCAATTCATCAATTCTTAGCCTTGCTATTTTTCTTCTTCCTTTTTTTTTTTTTTCAATTTGCTTAGCCCACACCTTCACGAACAAAGATGAAGAGAGAGGGTCGTCAACATGGTATGGTGAGGTCTTATCGGATCCTACCAAGTCCACTTAACCCGAGACCCAATACCCGAATTATCACCCGGTTTGATTCTCCTCCCACTGCTGGATTATTTGTCAAGGTGTCATCTAAGCCAACCAATCACTCCAAGTTCACCGGCAAGTGTGGCACACCACGTTGCACCGGGTGCCACTTCCACCCGGCTTGCAAGTCAAAGGGTAAAACCAAAGGTTCTCAAAAACACAAACATTCGCGGGTCATAGATCAACCCGATTCGGATTTCTTTGGGTTGTCGGCAACGCTGACACTTGACCATATTTCTAATGATTACACGGAAGATGAAGGCAGCGAAGATGATTATGATTGGGAGAAGAAGAATGATAATGAATGCACTTCTGAAGTGGGGGTTTCATTTCGGATAGATCAGGTTCGAGAAGAAAAAGAAGACGAAGATTGGGTTTTGGTGGAATCTTGATATTGTTGTTTACGTAAAGTCGTTGTTCAGTTTATGTTCTTGCACTTTTCCTCATTATCTGCAACGATCTTGTTATGTTTTATGTAAATTTCATGATGTTCTAATCTAAGAGGCTGCACGTCTCAAGTTCTAAAAAAAAGGTGTTTACAAAGGGTGTTCTTAAAAAAAAGGTGTTTACAAAAGGTGCTGAATGAATTTTTAAGTAATAAATATTATAGAATCCAGGTAGAATTGTAGAATTGTATTGGGCTTTAATGTGAATGAGCATTGATCAGTATAGATGAGGGTGTCTAATTTTGTTTTAATGTAACAATACAGATGGCTTAACGTATGATGGGGAGTTAACATCATATAGAATGTAAGTTATTTTAAGACGGGGTGAATTAGAAAATATTTTACAATATCTTGTAAAACAAGCAAATTGGTGTAAAAACATTGATAGAGGACCATTAAAGAGACCATACACTAGGCCTACTAAAAGAAGTATGACCAAAAGATGGGAGGAGTAAAAAGGCATTTAGAAGACTATTCTTTTATGAAGAATAGATTATTCTTCTTAGTTGTGTAAACATGTATATAGGAATTACATCAACGGTCATGAGATGCTCAGTGGATTTAGTATTAAAAAAGATCCAAGAAGAAATCAAGGCGTTGAGCGAAGATATGTTGTCATTGAGCAAAAGCTATCCAGAGAAGAGTCTAATAAGAATAAAGAACCAGTTGAGCGTAACAAAGTGTTTAGCTAGTATTAGTTCAAGATGAAGGAAGCACATACTAAGTGTGCAGTGGAAAGCCTAGAATAAAACCTTCATATGAAGAAACCTACTTCTCTAGATGCTTGAGGTTGAAGTTGAGTGCACAATTAAGCTAAGAAGAAAACCTTCATAGGAAGAAATCTAATTTGCTGAGCACATAGATAACATAGAAAGTCATTTGTGATTTCAAGGTCTTATACTAGATAATATTTCGTATATTTGTATTCATAGAGTGCTTATATATTGATATATTTTACTCAGTTTCATAATCTTAGGAATTGAATAATATTGAAAATATGTTCAGATTTATGAACTAAACTCAATCAACCATAGAAGTGTAGCTACTGGAAACAGGGTGCAATCTGTGGCTATATTGTTCTAGTAAAAATGATCTTTAATGCAGGGAGTGAAACTCATCATAACAAGGAATTAATTGATTGTTATTCATCCTTAGCTAACCATAATTAATGAATTAAATTGGTTTAGCACTAGGAACAAAAGAGCAATCAGATTTGGCATATAAGAGCAAAGAATATAGAACAATTATGTTTTATTTAATCCATTGCTTGATCTTTATTATACTCCTATACTTGCATCCATTCACTCACGTAATTATTACATATTTATTTATTTTTATTTACATGTATAAATCCATCACCATATTCATTGTATTCTTTACTAAAGGTATATTTACTATTTGAATACTTCTCAATCCTTGACAATACAATAACCTTACTTTCAACTGTACTATAGTTGACTCAGTCCATTTGCCGATTAAGCAAACAACGTATCATACACCTATTATTGGTTTATGAATGCTCCGTCCAACTTTTGTTTGATGAATTTACCATGAGTAGAGATGATAGTATAGAAAGGGAAATGTTAACCCTAAGTTGTCTCTCAATGTTCAAAAATCATTTGCAAGCAATGGAAGTTAGTAATAATAGTAAAGGAAAGGGGGGTTGAGGATTGCTATGCAAAAAAATATTAGGTGATTAAAATAGTAAAGAATCGGGTGACTCTCACGTTCATTCACAACGAATTCTTCCTTAGTTTTCTTAAGATTATTATCTTTCAATTCTCTTAGCAAAGTTGAACTCAATCAAACTACTATAAAAAAATTTTAACAGAATCTTATTAGCAAAACAAGTGTCTATTGACTTAGTCAATATCTCATTTCATTCCAACATTTACTTAATGAGATGTTTATCTTTTACCTCTTGATTAAGCGTACAATAGATTGATTAAGACTAAGCGAATTAACCAAGAATTCTAATCGAAGAAAATCAACTGAATTTTCAACAAGCTCTTAAAAACAATTATTTTCCAGAAAATATATATAAAAAAAGATAAAATATAAAGCATAATATGTTACAGAGAATTAAAGAACAAAATTATTTTTAACAAAAACCTAATAATTCATTGTGAAATCATAAGTGAATCAACTCAAGGAAGTTTAGCCTTCTATAAGGAAGACGAAAGCAAAATAATTATAAAAGAAATTAAAACTAGGGTTTAAAGTGTGTTATGCGATGTTACTATGCGACGGTGCTGGCTTCCTGCCATTTAAAATTTCTATTCATAATATCCTTTTTTTATTGTTTAGATTTTTTCCCAGATATTTTTTGTGCAATAATTAATTATTTTCATCTCTATCACATATTAACTTGCAAATATGTTCTTCCCAATTATCAGGTGTAGATATTTTTTCCTGCAAATTTTTCATATATTTTGTTTCTAATTTCTATTCCAGATTCAGACAAATGATTTTAGTGCAATTCAATTTAGCGCAATCAAATCTGCTGCAAGAGATCTTTGATGAATAATCAAATGAAATCTTCCCTTGTTCAACATGTCAAAAATAGGGTAAAACATAAGTTTTTTATTTGCATAATTAAGAGCGTATCCTTATAGTAGATATGTGCACAATTAAATCTTGCTTCTAAGTCAATGAATCAATGTCTTTCCTCTTCATAAGGGTGTGCCCGCTGTAGTTCATACCAAGGGATCATCTAATATACTATTTACAGAGACAATATAATGGGATCGTCTAATCAGACCTTCTAATCCTTTAGGTGTTTACATTAGAATCTTTCTACACTTTCATCTTCAGTATTCTTGATGTTTTTGACATGCTCAGATGAATACCTTGATCGGCTACTCCCTGTAATCACTAGATCATCTAGTCAAATCGTCTAATGCTTATAACTATTAGATCGTCTACCGCACTAAAAATACAAGATTAGCAGAAATAACAGTTAAGTTCCAAATAAACCTAATTAGATGAATCTTAATTAAAAAAATAGTGGATTTATTATTAAGTACAGTCTATGAAGATTATGCTTATATCTTCTACGTTTGAGTAAAATTATGTTCATCAAGTACCTCCCCACTTATCTTTTTGCACTCTTGAACAAAACACTCATGACCAAAATAAAAGAGAAAATAAAAAGAGAAGATTTATATCAGATTAACAGTAGACTCTAGGAATGCATAAGATCTAGCAAAATACAAACTTCAAGAAATCAAAGAATCAATAAAAATGTGACCAGAAACTTTGTATCTCAATAAATAATAAGGTAACTTAAATCAAAGGGTGACTAGAGGATGATAGAATTTTAGCTACACATTCTCCAAATCTTAAGTGTTTAGATTTGTATTTTCACTTAGCACACTCATGCAAGCAAATACTACCATAAGCTTAGCAAAACTCTAATATTTACAACAATTAAATAACATGCACACAAAGATCAAAAGGACTTTATAAGGGTGCAATGGGAAAGGTAGGTAAAATGAGGGAAAAAAGGCTTAAAACCATGAAAAGCAAAGGAGCAATGAGGAATAAATCTAGAACAAAATGTAAGTAGCATATGTATTCAAAATTACAATTAACTCCTCTTTTTAGTTCAAGACTTTAGCTTTTCTTATTTCTTTTTCGTCCAGTAGACGCTTCAACCTGTGTATTAGATTGTCTATACTTTTGTTCTTATTTTCTTTACTTTTGGTTGTTTTAATTTTTTTATTTCCCTCCTTTTCTATTTGTTTCTTAAATATATCAGCAGGTAAACTATGGATATCGAGGTGCACTCCCACACTTATTCAAAAACTATAGGAACTGCTTGCTATAGAAGGGGGTTGAATGGACCCTAAACTCAATTCGTTGCAAACAAAACTACCAAGTAAGATCGTCCAAGGCAAGAATATATAGGCACATATGACACAATTTTATATTGATTCATCCTAATCTCTTGAGCTACGTCTAGTTCTCCCTTGAACATATTATTTAAGAGGTTTCACTATATCGTAAACATTTATACCGAGTACACAAATCTCTCCAGGTTACAACAAGTACACAAACTTCTCCAGGTTATACCTGTCTCAATCTCCCCCTGAGATCAGTACTACTCAAGATTGAAAGCAAACACTCTCATATGAGAGAAAAATCAAAGCTCACAAGGAATAACTTCACAATGTGAAGAAATACACAATTTTCTCACAACCCAAAACTCTAGATGCTCTCAATAGCAAATTTACAATAGACACACAAATATTTAGTAAATTCTTCAATGTATTGCACAATGTATTTCTCTTTTTGCTTCTTACTATCTTCAACTTGAAATTATTCATCTATATGTAGCTTTGTAGAAAATAGTTGTTGGATGCTTGAAAGGGAAATCTTAACCATCTAATGCTGAAAAAAGGAAGAACAACTTCAATTCTTGATTCTGCATTAAAAATGACTTTATCTGCATATAGAAACAATTTAAACAACACAAGATATCTTTGATTTGAAACAATTAATCACATTTAAACATTCCATAATAATTTGAATAATTTTCATTATGAACAAATTTGAACGTTGAAACACATGTTATAAATCTGATCTTGATATTCCCGTTAAAACTCATTTATTTGTTTTTTAGATTTAAAAAAAATCAAATCAAAATTGTGTGAAGCAAAATTATTTTGAATTGTTTTTGTATTTAACTATAGCAACATAACAGTCCAATCTTAATTTCAAACACTTTCTACAAATACATATATGTAAATAAAATACGTTGAATCAAATTAATTTTATTGTAAACAAAGTTTGATAAAACCATGAACCAAGGTGCAGAAAATGATTTTATCTCAAAATTTTAAAGATCAGCAAATGATAAAACATCTTGAACAGAGGCGTGACTCAATTACTTCTAGAATTCATGTAATCAAATAATTGTTTTAATGTTAAAATTTTGGCACCTTGAATTTTGTCAATGGATGTAGTAAATTTTGAATCTTATCACAATTTAAAATTATTTAAACAGTACAGGTATTGACAAAAATGTTTATGCATATATATTAAAATTACCCACCACAAGTAAATTACCAAAACAATTACAGGTTAAAATAGTTTCTGTAAAGATTTAAAAACCAGTACACTAGTAAATGAATTCTAACAGGACCTTAATTTGAACAGATTTTAAATCGTTTACAATTTGATATATCTAAAAATAAATCAATTTTAAATGAGTTGATTCAAAATAAAATTGAAAGCATATATCAAACAAATTTAAAACATTTAATATTTTTATATTTATTTATTTTTAACTTTCCTCTTCTTTTAATTTTAAACAAAATTAATATAATAAAATAATAATAAGTAAACAATTATTAGTTCATCTATACATATTCATCATATTGAGAGATCTGTGAATGTTACTATAACAAACATATAAGATCATCTAATACAAACATACACTTGGAGTTATTGTTATCAAAACTTTCTTAGTTGATTAGATCATCTGAAGGGATTTTGGATTGTCTAATGATTCAACAAAAACCTATTCTCAAAATGATTCCAAAATATTTTATCCTCTAAGTTAGGGACAAATATGGTTTTTCTATTTTAAGGCTTCTAATAAGGGTTAGAAATAAGAAAACGCTACAGGCTCAAAGGAGCTAATATGGATAAGTGGCTTAATTTAACAAAGAATGTCTCAGTCATATCAATTTATTCATGTAAACATAGTTGCAGAACGGAGAATCAAACTATGTTATAGAGTATAAGCAAACATGAGTTAAAATATACTAAAAAGAGCATTAGACAATCTATTAGAAGATCTATCGATAAGGCTCAAGAACTCACCATCGATAGTCTTATCACCAAATATTCAACCTAAAAGAATTTTCAGAACCAACTTATTCAACAATTTATGTAGAATCTAGCCAACATAAACCAAGAAACCAATTTTTCTAGAATTATGAAACTATCAACCGCTAGACGCTCCTGTAAATCTATTGAAATATGCAGAAAATCTTTTTATTGTGCAGTAAAATATTTTCATAAACCAAAACAAGAAGGTAAAAACAAAATAAGAAATAAAACTAGTTCCTAAACTATAAGACTCCTCTCCCACACTTATTGTCCTCAATGTAAAAGCAATCAAATGAACATGTAAGATAAAATTGGGAAAAGAAGAACTCCCTCGTCAAGATTTAGGGAAACTAAGAACTGCAGCGAATCTCATTCACCATCTCCTCTGTAATGAAAATGAAGGTTCCTTGTGTAGTATGGCACAAATATGAGGTTGAGGCCTACTAGAAAATCTAACCTAGGCACCTAAAACCTTAGTGTATACAATGAAACATGGGGAATATCTATAAGCTAGGATTGTCAATGGTCAAGGGGTGAATGTAGTGAGGATGGAGAAGTGATAGAGTTGATTTATATAATATTTTTGGACTATTTTGTATGACAAAATCAACTCTCTCCACTTAATATCAATTTTATGTGATTTTTGTTAATAAATGATTATGAGAGTCAAAAATAGATTTGATTACTAATTCATATTTTTTGTCTTGAAAATGAACAAAAAAACATTGGGTCAAAAGAAGAAAAGCCCAGGAGGTGAGAGAGCAAGGTATAGAAATACACCCGACGCAAGGAAATTTTCCAGCACCGTCAAACCCAAGAGTCAAAGACATGAAATACGCCCGATGCAGAAAACCTGTGCCTAGCGCCAATTGGGTCTAGAAGTGGGAATTAGCAAAAGAATCTAGTTGTGCCCGACACAAGTGACCCTGAGTCGAGCGCGAGCGTCGATTTCCACATTCTATGTAATAGTCGTTCTACATTAGGGTTTGGGAGCTTCATTTGTCGAGGAGTAAAGGTCACATTTGGAGGCATGTTAAGATTTTTTTTATCATCTTGTTTATTCGCTATGTTTAGTCTTCTCATGACTAAGAAGAGCTAAATTCATTATTTTTGAGGTTAGATTTAATCTTTCTGAACTCTCATGTAATCAGTATTGATCGTAATAAATATGTCTTTACATATATGCTTTTCTTTCAATATATTGGTATTTTTTGCACTTACTGTCTATCGTGTTGATTCATGGCTTGATCTTTGATTCACTACAAAAAATCGTGTATGTGGTGACATTTTTTTTTTTTTTGTATAAAGCGTCAATTATAAACGCCACTTTATACATGTACGGCGTTTCCGAGAAACGCCATAGATCTGGCCGCCACAAAATATAAAATGGCGTTTTTGCCCGAAACGCCGCAACATGCGCCATATTATGCCTTGTATAAAGCGACATTTTTTTCGATGTAATTAATGTCAATTGAAATGTCGTAATTATTTTTAGTTCCAACAACGATAAATGATACCTATAAACGCCATTATGAACATTTTAATATGAGGCTTATTATGGCCATATTATAAGTAATGGTGAATGATAATACGTTAGTTCTAAATGTCGTAATTTTAATATTAAATAAAAAAATATGCAGTATTTTATAATTATATATCCAATAGTATTTAATAATTTATCATATTTCACAATCATATATGTTACATACATATCCAATAGAAGAAAACTAAAATAACAAAACTTTTGTAATAACAAAAGATCACGTTAAAATATTTCATAGTGTAACATAACATAGTATACGTTCTAACAGAGTTCACAAAATATTATGTTCCAAGACACTATTACAACTTACTAAATTTTTCAAACACACTTCCCTCACGAAATACAAATAAAAAACAACATATATATTTAATCTGTCTTCCTGCCTCCACTTGATCCTACAATGTGATTTAGGGGTGGAGCACCACTTACAACATCTGATGCCTGAAATATTGATAGCAAAGAAAATTAAATACTGCAGCAGGATGTACATGTTAATACTATAGTAGAATTATTTGAGGCACTTTCCAAACCAGGTGTCATTGCAACAACATGTTAAGATACATCCGATCTTGTAGCAATGTAGGCAAGCAAGGAATTCATCCTTGTATTCTCTGCAACAAAGATACCAGGATTCTATCAATTGGTATCAAAACCATCCACCATGATTCTTGGTTGTAAACAAGTGGTGTAAGTTGTGAAACTGGTGTTGTAGCGTTTGTTTGGGACTTGTTAAAGAGCTAGTGGCTTTAGGCTGAGGAGCTTGGCAAATGTTAGGATTCAAAAGTAAGATATAGCAATTGACCCTCACATTAGGTGTATGGGTTTCATAAGGCTTTAAGTCTTCAACTATGACAGCTATCTTTTGTGGTATGGTTCTTCTAAGGCATTATATGTGAAGTTTTTTTCTTTATAATTATTTTAGTGTAACCAACAATTGAATATACTTTTTCATATTCTTAAAATCAACAAACATTTAAACTTTCTTATCACAGGGCATTGATTTATAGGAAGTAATTGCTAATTACCTCATCAGCCTGAGGAAGAATTGCACAACACTGGTATGAATTCGTCTCAACTTTTTTGTCACAAGAACTCGCTGTAAAAAGTAGAATGTAAGTGGTTAACAACAATAGATGTAATTATAGTCATATACATTATATCTGAGAGGTAGTAACTAAAACCTGGACAAGATGGATTCCACTCTCAAATTTTAGCTTCCCATAAACACCAACTCCTGCAATTGCTGCACTAGCCTCCTGAGAAAGCATACTCCAAACAAAATCAATTGTAGGATGAAATTCAGTTCTACTAGCAGGAACTTGTGGAACACAATACAAACAAACAGAAAGTTGCAATGTACAGTGGATGACACAATCAATAATCCAAAAACAATAGTGGGAAAGCACCAAAAACCTCTTCATATTTATTGAACACAATAATATAAGAAAAATGTACCTTGTACCCTTTCACGTCAGATTGAGCTATATCTACTACTTCAAATTTCCAACCTTTCTTGAGAGTGTACTTCTCATACCTATATCTAGTCAAACAAGATCGCTTTTAGAAAACCAACTACAGTTCCTAAATATAACAAAATTCCTATAAAAATGAAACCTTACATTCTAAAGATATCCATTGCAAACAGGGAAGCCTCCTCCCCACCAGTACCTGGACAAAAAATGAAAGCACAAAGTTAAAAGCAAATACCATTATAAAGTGATGAACAAGATAGTTTCATAACCAATTGTCGCAACCGGGATCACGACGGGGCAATCAAAATTTAATTTTAAAAAATATTTAAATTGAGATTGGAGTCGCCACCATAGTTTATTATGGAAACCATAGAAAAACCAAATAAAAATGTCTACGAACTAGATTCAAAGATTCGGGAGTCGGTTACGTGTGGGGAAGGTATTAGCACCCCACAACGCCC